>Ga0207106_1063_pt1 | contig 18036 bp, 13 predicted proteins | sample Alteio_BWMinHeat_78_FD_153535 | JGI IMG/M metagenome (GOLD analysis project Ga0207106, IMG submission 153535) | Enriched cells from forest soil in Barre Woods Harvard Forest LTER site, Petersham, Massachusetts, United States -... | ecosystem: Environmental > Terrestrial > Soil > Temperate forest >...
CTTTATAATTTAAAACTGATAAAATCGCCTTCTCATTTAAAAGTTTCACCGGATACTTGTTTAGAAAATTCTTCTTCAATGAGCCTGGCTGCAACAGGCGGATATGATAGCTATACCTGGAACAATGTGACTACAACTGATTCATTCTATTCAGCTCATTTTCCCGGGAGTTATTCGGTAACTGTCAAAAATATATGTGGCTCAAAAACTGATACGGTCAATGTATATGATCATTGTGATTTTCCTATTTATTTTCCAAACGCCTTTACACCAAACGGTGATTATTTGAATGACATATTAAGAGTTCCACCTGGAAACAAAAACAAATTGATCCGTTTAAGAGTTTATAATCGTTGGGGACAACTTGTTTTTTCAACAAGCATTATTGGCAAAGGATGGGATGGAAATTTTAAAGATATGCCTCAACCGGCCGGAGCCTACGCTTATTACCTGGAGATGGAGGGATTCTCGGGGCATAAATTGAATCAAAAAGGAACTGTACTTTTGATCAGGTAAGAATTACTCATGGCTACTGTTCTTATTACCGGTGGTACCGGTCTTATTGGCTCAGCTCTTACAAAAGAATTACTTAACAAGGGTTATGATGTGATCATTCTTACAAGATCCCCTGAAAAATATTCAAACACATCAGGATTGAGCTATGCCAGGTGGGATATCGAAGAACAAATGATTGATGGCACAGCCGTTACTAAAGCAGACTGCATCATTAACCTCGCCGGCGCAGGAATTGCAGATAAACGGTGGAGTTTAAAAAGAAAAAAGGAAATTATTGAAAGCAGAACAAAAAGCAGTGCCTTACTTGTAAAAGCTTTGAATGAAAATGTGAACAATGTAAAAGTGATTGTCAGCGCTTCTGCTATCGGTTGGTATGGTGCTGAAACGGATCAATCAAAATCATTCATTGAAACCGATCCCACTGCTGAAGATTTTTTGGGTACCACTAGCAGGGCGTGGGAAACAAGTATCGATCCTGTTCGTTCATTTGGCAAAAGGTTAGTTAAGCTCAGAACAGGAATTGTTTTAAGCAATGAAGGTGGTGCAATAAAAGAATTCAAAAAGCCATTGCGATTTGGTGTTGCAGCGATCCTGGGAAATGGCAAACAGGTGATCAGCTGGATCCATATTGAAGATATTGTCCGGTTATATATTTATGCAATGGAAAATGATAAATTGAATGGTGTTTATAATGCGGTGGCTCCCTTTCCTGTCACTAATAGAAACCTCGTTCTTCAATTAGCAAAATGTGTGAGAGGCAAATTTTTTGTACCGGTTTATATCCCTTCATTTATTTTAAAAATTGTATTGGGTGAAATGAGTATCGAAGTATTAAAGAGCACATCAGTTAGTTGTAAAAAAATAAAAAAAGAAGGATACACTTTTATATATCCTTCTTTCCAGGCCGTTTGTAAAACAATAGTATGATCAAAAGGCCTTTTTCTCTGCCGGTACCGGGGGAGTCGCTTTTTGGGTAAATAAAGTCGGATTCACCTGCTTCGGATCTCCCTGGTAAACCCAGGTAAAATTGCCGATATATTTATTGAATACGGTATTCACGTCAGCTGGAGTTATGGGTTGCAGATCTTCTTTGAGTGTAAATGCGCGATGCCAATCGCCAACTTCCAATTCATTAAAAGCCACCATTGAGCACAGGGAAGAATTCGCTTCATTATCATAATACTGATAGGTGGCGTAAGTGGTTTTTGTATTTTTTACATCATCGGCAGGAAAACCATCTTTCTTTAATTTGTCAACTGTATTTCTTGCTACCGCAATAAATTTATCAGGTTCCTTTGTAGTAACATACATAACAGAATACGGGGTGGCGCCATTTGTGATGTAAGCAGCGGGTGCATAGGATAATCCATTTTTAGTTCTTACTTCCAAAAACATTTTATCGTAGAACATATTTGATGCGAGTGCTGAGGCAAGATAGTCTTTGGAATTGGCCGCGGGAGCAGAAGAAATACCCATGATATAATTTGTAGCCACATCTTTTTGTTTGGGAACAAAACTATTTGCCTGCGGAACATAGCTTGATCTTTTTAGTTCAAATGTTTTTCCCTGTGGAATTTTTTCAATTAAAGAACCCATCTTTTTTTCAAGATCTTCTTTTGGAATATCTCCTACCACGACAATAAATATTTTTGCGCGGGTAAGAATCGATTTGAAATAGTTTTTTGTTTCGGTAGATGTAAGAGTCTTTAGATTGTCAATGGTGCCGGAAGGTGATTTGGCGTAATCCATTCCCTTAAAAGCAGTTTCCATAGCCATTTTTTGCAGATCCGCATCAGGATTCGATTCCTGTTGACGAAGATTATTTATTGCTTCTTCGCGTATACGATCAAATTCCTTTGCATCGAATTTTGGTATTGTTAAAGCATCAACGTATAAAGGCCATACCGTTTCAAGATCAGATTTAATGCAATTCAATTGAAAATAGGATGCGTCTTTTTGCGTATAACCATATACCTGGCCGTCTACTTCATCCAGTTTGTTTTTGAAACTATTTTTGTCATCTTTTTCTGTGCCACACTCTGTTAGTGCTTTCATTGCCATTTTTTCTATCCCTGCTTTATTAGCTGCATAATTCTGAACTCCTCCTTTTATTACCAGGCTAACCTGTATGATCTCATTGCCGCTGGGCACTACGATAACCTTTACTCCATTTACCATCATGTCATAAGGCTTGCTCTGCTGCGCATGCACCGAAATAGCAGCAATAATAATTAAACAACAAATTATATTTTTCATTTTGATAAGTTTAGTTTTTAAAATAATCTGTGGGTTTGTATTGAGTGCTCATTTCTGCATTAATGATCATACCGGCAACATAGGGTTTACCGGAAATGTATTTCGATACATATTTCCGTATATCGTCTCTTGTTATTTTATCCATCGCCGGGAAATAATCAGTCATGTAATTTAATGAAGTGCTGCACCACCAGAATGTAAGTTGCGATGCAAGGCTGGAGGGTCGTTCCATTTGCCTGATCTGCTGTCTCTTTAATCCCTCTTTCGCTTTCTGTAAATCTGCATCTGTAAAATAATCTTCTTTATCAAACTTGCTGATCTGGTTCATTACTTCCTGGTAACACTCTTTCAATTTACCAGGAATTGGTGTAATATCAATTTCTATTGGACCCACATAGCGACTGGTTTGATAATTGATAGAAGCTGAGCTTGCAAATCCTTTATCAATTAACGCCTGTTGCCATTTTGAAGAATTAAGAGAAAGAATTCTTGAAAACACATCTGCTGCCAGCGTGCCTACAGAATCATTTCTAAAATCAGGTCCCTGCCAGATCATCATCATGGTTGGTGTTTTTGCAATGGAAGATTCTTTGATAAAGTAATTCGTTTTTTCAATGGGCTTAAAATCAGGTATCGGGTATTTTTTTTGGGGATCCATATCTGCCGGTTTCCAGTCGCCATAAATTTTTTTAGCCAGCGAAAAAGCCAGGTCAGGGTTTACATCGCCACACACAACAAGCAGCGAATTATTCGGTACATAATATTTGTCTTTGATCACCATCATTTTTTCGGGAGTTGCAGTATTAATAATGTCATGATCACCAATAGGGTTTTTCCTGGTAAACAGATCGCCCCAAACTCTCTTGTTGGTTTCTATCCATAGTTGAAATCCCGGGTCACTCTCTCCCCGTTGAAATTCTCCATCGACAACCGGTCTTTCTTTTTGCATATCTTCTTCCCGGTAAATTGGAAAACGAATCGCCGCATTCATAAATTTTAATCCGGCCTCAAGACTGTCTTTATCGAAAGTGAAAAAATAATTCACACGCTCAGTGCCGGTAGTTCCATTCCAGATGGCGCCGAGTTCCTGTGTACGTTTTAAAAATTTTTCCTGGTCAGGATAATCTTTATTTGCTTTAAAAAACATGTGTTCGAACAAGTGAGATAAGCCGCTATATTCTGGTCCCTCGGTGTAGGCGCCATTCTTTACGGCAATTTCAATAGTTGCCAGTGGTACTTTGTGGTTTTCAATGACCACTACCTCAAGACCATTGTCCAATTTTTGCCAGTAATAATTTTGTGGAAGCCTGGGTTGCCCAATGGCAATTAAAGCAAACCAGCAAAAGCAAAGAGAAAGCCATTTCTTTTTCATAAACATTATTTATGTTTTTTGCAACGAAAATTAAGGTACAACTTTCTTTCAACCTGAAATTTCCTTTTGTAAAAATTCCTTTCCGGGAATTTCTGCATGATCCGGATGATAGACGTTGGTAAATTCGCCGATAATAGCTTTACCATTATTAAATATGAGTTTGTGAAGATTCAAAGATTCAATGTCTTCCTTTTTTACTTTTCGATAAATCGGATGCATAGTGCCGCCTGTTACTCCGGCTGGCTTTGAAGGATCATATTGATATTGCGGATCAACCAGGGTTCCTCTTGGATACATAATGCCCGGTACACCTGTTCCTCTTATATCAAGCTGTTTTGGATGATCGAGGCCCAGGGTATGACCATATTCATGAGCAGCTGTTGTAGAACCTTTATATAAGTTTTCCAATTTGAAATATCCGCTATTACAACCCAATCCATCAACGAAAGAGATATTCCCATGAGCAAATTCTTCAATGCGGAAATAATTATTTGAAGGATCGAGATTTTGATAAATCTCTCCAGGTATTATTGCCGCCCGAAGTTCTGATGTTATTTTAAAAATAATATTGAATGTAATTCCTTTAAACCTTAAACTTGCACCTGGTTCATTCCACATCGTTTCTATTTCATCACGCATTTGCCCGGTAATTTCCATTGTTGCCGCATTGCCGTAAGTAATAATGTGAGAATGAATGATTAGTTGATTATTTTCAAATTCCGCACTGCCCATAACATACAACTTTATGTTTTATCTTTTAAATATACCATTTCTGCGATTTTGATCGTTCATTATATGGCTTGTACGTAGCTTAAATTTGTTATGGAATTGAATTGCAGCCAACCTGCAGAACATTAACAACGTTATTACAAAAACAGTGTATTTACTATCCTGTGTAAATCGTTTAAACATTATTTTTACATAAAATCAAAAAGCTATGAAACAAGTGAGCGGCCTGCTATTGGCAAGTTGTGTTTGTGTCCTGGTACTTTCGTGCCACAAGAAAGACAGTTCTTCCTCTTCCGGAAATAATAATACCACACCTACTGAGGAAGATCTGTTGAAAGATTCAGTGTATTTGTACACAAAAGAAGTTTATTTATGGCAAGATGTAATACCGAGCTATGATCAATTTAATCCCCGTCAGTATACAGGATTGACAGAACTTGAAGCGGCTCAAAACGTAATGAATGGCATCAGGAAACTTCAGCCTCTCGACAGGTTCAGTTTTGTAACTACAAATGCTCAATCGACCGGTTTGCAAACGGGACAGAACGTAGATTATGGATTTTTTATCAAGGCTGCCTCAATAGACAAGGTTGCACCGCTGGATTCGATTTATTGGTATGTAACTTATTCTTATTCTCAGTCCACATCTGGCCAGGCGGGTGTACAAAGAGGATGGTATATTTCCAAGATCAATGGTACACCTATTGGCTATGATCAACCCAGCGTAGATCTCTTGAATAATGTTTTTTTTGGAACGGCTACCACAGCTTCTTTTGAATTTACAAAACCTGATGGAACTGTTACCACAGCCAGTTTAAGCAAAACAAGTTTCACAGCAAATTCAGTGCTTTATAAAACAGTAATTGATGATGGTGGAAAGAAGGTAGGGTATATGGTCTTCAATCAATTTTTTGGACAACCGTCAAGAGATGAACTGGCGCAAACATTTAATTATTTCCAGGTGCAGAATATTGATGAATTAGTTGTTGACCTGCGATATAATCCGGGTGGGTCTGTTCAAACAGAGGATACTCTTTCCAACCTGATCGCTCCTCTTGCGGCTAACAACCAGACCATGTATAAATATATTTTTAACCAGACCTTACAGAATAATCAACACCAATTGATTCGCAAAAAATTGGGTTACGGTGATATATTTTCTACTGCTGCTAACACGATAACTTTTGCAAAAGCAGGTACCCTTAATTTGCCACGCGTATTTTTTATCGTAACAAAGGGTACAGCATCTGCGAGTGAACTATTAATTAATAATTTGAGGCCGTACATGGATGTAAAACTGATCGGCGATACAACCTATGGTAAGCCGGTTGGCTTTTTCCCGATCCCTATTTTTAATTACGATATATATCCCATCTCATTCAAAACAGTAAATAGTGCGGGTAATGCAGATTATTATACGGGCTTTGCTCCAGATAAGCTGGCCGCGGATGGAGTCAATACAAGCTGGGGCGATATTAGTGAACCCAGCCTGGCAGCCGCTTTGCATTATATATCGACAGGCAGTTTTGGACGATTTGAAGCAGAATCATTGAATTTGCAAAATTTGCAATTAAAAGGTATGAATGAAACCAAAGGAGTAAATCATGCACTGAATGAAAATAAATTTTCAGGAATGTTTATCGAAAGAAAGAAGTAAGATTATTTTGGTGAATTTAAAGGGACAGAATTTTTTGTCCCTTTTTTGTTTACGGTTTTCCTTATATTTTTAAACACTGTTTTTGTTTTTACGATCTGCATAACCCTTTTTTTTGCGAGCGGGCCCTGGTTGCTGCAAAACTTCGGGAGAAACCTTAAGCTGATCCTTTTTTATTTTGTTGCCAATGATGAGATCGCCCATAGTTCCTTTTTCAACCAATGATCTGGCTGCCGGGTTATTTTTTGACTGTGCCATTAAAGAAGTACTCGTTAAAGAGGCAATTAACAATAGGCTAAAGTAAATATTTTTCATGCTTTCATTTATCATTATGACGGCAGTTTCTCATTATTCGTTCAAAGGCAAGTATAAAAATATCTGTTAAGATTATTTCCTTGCATAGCAGCCTAATCAAAGCCAAAGCATTTCAAAAATTCTTCCTTTCTTCTTTTTGCAACTTCTATTACGGAACCATCTTCAAGTTCAACAGAACCTCCTCTGTCACGGCTCTCTAATCAATTTCTTATTGGCTTTCCTCCCTTCAATACACTTTGGATCCTTTCTAATGTTTTTCTTTCTCCGCAGAGTGATAAAAATGCTTCTCTTTCCAGGTCCAGTAAATATTGTTCACTTACTAAAGTTGGTTCTGTCAGATCGCCACCGCACATGACATAGGCCAGTTTTTTTGCAACCACAACATCATGATCAGTTGCATAACCAGCTCGCCACATTCCATTGATGCCGGCATACAATGCTCCGAGAGCCGACCGGCCAAGTACTTTAATATCTTTTCTTTGAACGGGCATGGTATAACCACTCTCAAACATTTCGATCACCGATCTTTTTGCTTCCGTAATTCTTCTGTTCTGATTGATCACTACTTCATCGTGTCCTTTCCGGAAGACGCCAATATCAATCCCCTCAAAAGCAGATGTAGCAACCTTCGCAGTTGCGATGGTAAGAAAACGATTTTTTAGAGTGATTGTTTCAGGTTCATCTTCATGCATTTCATCTGAGGCTCTCAATGTAAATTCTTTGGTGCCGCCACCACCCGGAATTAATCCAACACCCAACTCAACCAAACCAATATATGTTTCAGCAGCCGGACAACATTTGTCGGAGTGCAGATTTAATTCACAACCTCCGCCAAGAGCTAAACCATGAGAAGCAGTGACCACCGGCACCGCGGAATATCTCGCCTTCATCATCGTATTCTGAAACATCCTGATCGCGAGATCAAGTTCGTCATATTCCTGCTCAATGGCCAGCATGAAAATCATTCCGACGTTTGCGCCGGCAGAAAAATTTGCTCCTTCATTTGCAATGACCAATCCTTTATAATTTTTTTCTGCCTTATCAATGGCGCATTGTATACCGGCAAGTACATCACCGCCGATACTGTTCATTTTTGTTGACCATTGTAGCCCGAGAACGTCATCGCCAAGATCATAGACGTTACAACTTGCGTTTTTCCAAACAAGTTTATCCTGGTAATTACTCATGATAATAAATGAATCGCTGCCAGGTAAAGCACTATATGTTTTTGAGGACGGATCATAACAAAGTTTTTTTCCACCGGCGATCTTATAAAAAGATTTATTGCCCGCAGCAAGCATTTCAGTCACCCAGCCGGCAACTTTATAACCTGCATCGCTCATGGCTTTCACAGTTTTTTCAACTCCTAAAACATCCCAGCTTTCAAATGCGCCGATCTCCCAGCCAAAACCGGCCATCATCGCGTCATCCACACGATAGATCTCATCACTTATCTCGGGAATGCGATGAGAAATATAAGAAAACAAGCCATAATGAAAATCGCGATAAAATTCTCCCGCTTTATCCTGCCCCGCGACAAGGATTTTCAATCTCTGCTTCAGGTCATCAATTGGTTTGGCTGCTTCAACACTGGCAAATTTTGATTTGACCCTTGGTTTATATTCCATAGTTTTCAAATCAAGAGTATAAATTTCTTTCTCCCCTTTAGAGGACGGGGGCATTTTCTTAAAAAAACCCTGGCTGCTTTTATCACCCAGCCAATTATTAGCAACCATTTTATCAAGCCATCCGGGAATGACAAATGTTTCTCTGGCTTCATCGTTCGGGCAGTTATCATATACACCTTTTGCCACTTTAACCAACGTGTCTATGCCCACCACATCAGCAGTTCTGAATGTAGCTGATTTAGGACGGCCAATGATCGGTCCTGTTAATGCATCCACTTCATCGATGGTCAAGTTCAATTTGTCAACCAATTTGAATAAAGACATTATTCCATAAACGCCGATGCGATTGGCAATAAATGCAGGTGTGTCTTTACATAAAACTGTCGTCTTTCCCGAATACAGATCACCATAATGCATTAAAAAATCAACGACCACAGCATCAGTCTCCGGTGTTGGAATAATTTCAAGCAATCGCAAATACCTTGGTGGATTAAAAAAATGTGTGCCGCAGAAATTCTTTTTGAAATCACCAGATCTTCCTTCACTGAGAATGTGAATCGGGATTCCGGAAGTGTTAGAAGTGATCAATGTTCCGGGCTTGCGAAACTGCTCCACTTTATCATACACCGATCTTTTAATATCTAACCTTTCTACGACCACTTCTAATATCCAATCGCAACCGGCAATCTCTTTCATATCATCATCAAAATTGCCTGTGGTGATTTTTTTTATTACATCCTTATTGAAAACAGGAGAGGGGTTGGATTTAAGGACAGCCTGTAATGAATCGTTTACAATTTTATTTCTTGCTTTTTTATCCTTGCTTTCTGCAGCTTCTTTTGGCACAATGTCCAGCAGCAAGACCTGCACGCCAATTCCTGCAAAATGGCAGGCAATTCTTGATCCCATTACACCACTTCCAAGAACTGCTACTTTTTTTATTATTCGTTTCATAAATATTTTGATACAAGCTTTTGTAACTCCGGTTGATCACCTGTTGCGACGCTCCGTTCATCTGCAACAAGTGCATCAGCAAAATTAGTTAGTTATGCAACTATTTACGAATCGAAGATAAAATAAATTATGAAGCAGATAGATGAAATAAAAAAGTCCCGATTAACGGGACTTTCATCTATAACTATTTTTTTGGCGGTGCACCTGCGGCTCTGAATTGATAAACAAGATCGGCTTTTCCTTCTTTATTGAATCTCCATGTTTCCTGCAAATAAAAAGAATCTACTTTTCCTTTCTTATCGGTGTCCACTTCCTTTCCCCAGATAAGAGCCCAATTTTCATTTTTGTCTATACTCTTTAAAGCAGTAATAGCGTCTACCGAGCTAACTGAACTTGCAATTGTATTCCTGAATTTTTGACCGTCCGCCAGGATGCTATCCCGGGTTGAATGCGCCATAGATCCATTTGCAAAATGCATTTCTACACTATCTGCAAACATATCTTTGGCCGCGGATAAATTACCATTATCCCAGGATTTCCAAATGGCTAAAAGCGTTTCTGCATTTTTGGGATCGTCCATTGCAAATTTTGATGAATATCCTATTGCATAGGGAGAATTGATATCCCGCATAGTAGTTGCAGTTGAATCCTTGCCTGTACCCATAGAATCAACTTTTGCGGGTTCGTTACTTGAATTACAGGCTGTAAAAACTGCCACAGAGGCCAGAATGAAAATTTTCTTCATAATAGTTGTTTTAGTTTAATAATTAAAAAAATTAAGGAGAAACGGCGATAGCTGCAAGGGGTAAGAATATAAAAGATAAATCTAAGATAGAAAAATTTATCAGATCAGCTAACCCCCGCGCCGGGATTTATTATTTCTTCCGGGTTGATCAAATGTAATTTTCCATTTTCATCTTCGGCAGAAAGGATCATACCATTACTTTCAATACCTTTTAATTTTCTTGGAGCAAGGTTAGCGACGATCACTATTTGTTTCCCGACCAGGTTTTCAGCATTAAAATGTAAAGCGATACCTGACACGATTATTCTTTTTTCAAAGCCAAGATCAACTTCAAGCTTTAAAAGCTTGTCTGCTTTCGCAACCTTTTCCACAGATAAAATAGTTCCTACACGCAGATCGAGTTTTGCAAAATCATCAAAAGTAATTTCAGATTTCAGATTTTTGACTTCGAATTTTTTCTCTTGTACCTTGTCACTTGTTCCTTGTGCCTTTACTGAACCTGCTTTCAATTTTTCAACTTGCGCTTTGATCTCTTCGTCCTCAATTTTTCTGAATAATAGTTCAGGAGCTCTTAAACTATAACCCACGCTCAGCAATTTTATTTTTCCGGCATTTTCCCAATCCAGCATTTTATCTACCACCTTCATCATGTGCAGCATCTTCTTTGCAGTAAATGGAAGAAACGGATTGATCAGAATGGCAAGATTAGCTGTTAGCTGCAAGCAAAGATGAATAGTATTCTCAACTTCAGCTTTATTTATGAAATCGACATTTGTAATTCCTGTAGTTGCTAATGTTGCGGGTACTTTTTTCCATGGCTCTTTTTCCTGTAGATATTTGTTCCCTTTTCTTGCTAAATCTATTACTTCAAAAAGCGCATCGCGGAACTTGAATTCCTCAAGAGAATTTTGGACATTAATTGCTGATTCCTGAATATTTTTTATTAGCTCATTGTCAATGGTGGTTAAAGAATTTACATGAAGTTGTGGAACCTTGCCCATAAACCATTTGTGCATTAATACCCATGCCCTGTTCACAAAATTTCCAAAGATGGCAACCAACTCACTGTTGTTCCTGTCCTGGAAATCTTTCCAGGTAAAATCATTGTCCTTTGTTTCCGGGGCATTGGCGCATAAAACATATCGCAGCACGTCTTCACAACCCGGAAAATCTTTTACGTATTCATTCACCCAAACTGCCCAGTTGCGACTGGTCGAGACTTTATCTCCTTCTATATTCAGGAACTCATTGGCAGGCACATTATCAGGCAATACAAATCCACCGTGTGCTTTTAGCATCGCCGGAAAGATGATGCAATGAAAAACGATATTATCTTTTCCAATAAAATGTATCAGTCTTGTATCTTTCTTACACCAGTAATCCCGCCAGTCTGCAGTTAATTCTTTTGTCGCACTTATATAACCGATCGGTGCATCAAACCATACATACAGTACTTTTCCATCTGCACCGGGTAAAGGAACTTTCACACCCCAGTTGCTGTCTCTTGTCATGGCACGGCTTTGCAAACCGTTATCCAGCCAGCTTTTGCACTGGCCATACACATTGTTCTTCCATTCTTTGTGGCCATCCAATATCCATTCTTTCAGCCAGCCTTCATAATTCTGCAAAGGAAAATACCAATGCTTTGTTTTCTTTTTTACCGGCACGGCATCACTCAACGTGCTTCGTGGATTGATCAATTGCTCAGGTGATAAAGAACTTCCGCACCTTTCACACTGATCGCCATATGCATTTTCATTTCCGCAAACGGGACAAGTGCCAACAATGTACCGGTCAGCTAAAAATGTTTTTGCTTTTTCATCATAATATTGTTCCGTTTCTTTTTCCTCGAATAAACCATCATCATACATTTTTGTAAAAAATGCAGCGGCCGTTTCGTGATGAATTTGATTGGAAGTGCGTGAGTAGATGTCAAAAGAAATTCCGATTTGCTCAAAGCTCTCTTTGATCAATGCATGGTATTTGTCCACGATCTGCTGCGGGCTTACCCCTTCCTTCATTGCAAGGATCGTGATCGGCACACCATGTTCGTCACTGCCGCAGACAAATTTTATATCCGTTTTCTTTGCCCGCTGGTATCGCACATAAATATCGGCCGGTATATACACACCTGCCATATGTCCAATATGAATAGGACCATTCGCATAAGGAAGAGCCGCTGTAATTAAATACCGTTTAAAGCCCCCATCTCCGCCAGCCGGCGGAGGGCTTTGTGAGTCACTATCTACGTTTGTATTTGTAGTTGCCACGAAATAATTTTTATGTTATCGTCTTTTGAAACTCTTCTTAGCTTTTGTTCCGCCTCAGGGCGGACTCTTGTACTGCATCAATTCTGTTGAGCAATTAAGTTTGCAAAAATACCTGCAATCATCCTCAACACCAAACAGGTGAATAATTTCAGCCACTAATACACGAAGGCACCAGGAAGCACAAAGGAAATTCACATTTTTGCGTCTTAGGTCTTTGCGGCATAACAAACAAAATTAGAGACTGTTTTTTCTAATAACTTTAAGCAATGATTGCAAGTCCTCCATATTTGAAAAAGGGCGATGTAATTGGTATAGTTTGTCCTTCCGGATACATGCCGGTTGAAAAAGCCTCTGAATGTATCCGTGTTCTTAATGAAGAATGGGGTTTCCAAACAAAGATTGGGAAAACACTGGGCAACGAATTCAATTATTTTTCAGGAACAGATGAAGAAAGGCTGAACGATTTTCAGCAAATGCTGGATGACGACGAAGTAAAAGGCATTCTTTGTGCAAGAGGTGGTTATGGCCTTAGCCGCATTATTGATAAGATCGATTTCAAAAAATTCAAAAAGCAACCCAAGTGGGTCATTGGCTACAGCGACATTACGATTTTGCATTCACATCTTTATTCTGATTATTACATAGCATCAATACATGCTCCAATGGCTTCAGCGTTTAACGATGGAGGTTATATTAATCGCTTTGTTCAGTCATTGAGAAACGCATTGGAAGGAAAGAAAATAAGATATTCCTGCGAACCGCATGAATTCAATAAAAAAGGTGAGGCGATCGGTGAGCTGATTGGCGGAAATCTTTCATTACTTGCCCACTTAGTTGGAACAGATTCAGACATCAAAACAAGAGGACGAATATTGTTTTTGGAAGACGTGGGAGAATATCTTTATAATATTGACCGCATGATGTATCAATTAAAGCGAAGCGGAAAACTATCAAAATTGGCGGGACTCATCGTCGGTGGATTTACTGAAATTAAGGATACTGAACGGCCTTTCGGACAAACGGCTTATGAAATTATCCGCGATGCAGTACAGGAATATGATTATCCCATTTGTTTTGGATTTCCGGTGAGTCATGGAAAAGAAAATTATGCCCTCAAGATTGGTATTGGGTACAAATTAGAAGTTAGAAAATCAAAAGTCACCCTGGAGGAGTGAGTTGTTTATTCGTGAGACGTCAAACGTGAGACGTGAGCTTCTCACGTTTGACGTCTCACGTTTAGCCTGATTTAACACTAGTAGTGACTATAATAATTTCTTAACCGTGAAATAAAATTACTATAAATACTTTCTTTAATGCAGCTTATGATTTCTTCTTCACGGGGAGGATTGTCCCTGGTTTTATTCAATAATTTTTTATCATCATCGCTTAGTGCTCTTTCATCGCCTGTATAAGAACTGAATTCCGTTGACCAGCTTTCACTGCCAATCACATTATCTGTCCATACTGCCCTTCCATTATTATCATGTATGAGCACGCTAAGATCTCCCTCCGAATACATAGTTCTTTGTGTGGTGCTGATCCATGCTTTTACTTTAGCATATTGTTTCACAACTGAATCAGGTTTGTAAACAATTTCTTTTACTACCACATCTTTTGAAACTTCGTGGGTGGTATAATTATCTTTTGTTCTTCCGATATTTATTTGCGTAAAATGTGTTTCAACGATCTCGTCCGGTATCATATTTAATCTTTGTGCTTCCTGCGAAGAATAGAATTTTACAAATTCATTACCGCTGTTGTTCTGAAGATTCCGAATGATATCATTTTCATAATTCCGAAGCTGGTAATTATAAGAGCTATAGCTGAACCCATAATCATTAGCAGGAACAATAACAACAACGGTCAGCGCCGCATTATAGGCCTGGTTTAATGCATTCTGAATAGTTATATTACCCGGATCAAAGCCAAGGGCCGTCTGAAATTCACGATAAGCGGTTTTGAAACTTTGCCTGTCATTATTGTTCATGTACTGCAAACCATGATTATAATGGACGTCAGCGGCCTTGCCGCCATAAATGTTCAGGTAGGACGAATAATCAGTGGGATGGATCAATTCAAAAACAGAAGGAACTCTGAAAATGGAATTGTACAAATTCTGCAGCGAGGAATATTCATTATACATCCATTCCCATTTTAACTCGTTATTACTTTCGGAATAGTTCTTTATTTTATTCTCATGATCTGTAACTGCAAAGTGATAAGCATCTTTAATTACTGACTGCAATTTTGGGTCGTTGGGATCTTTCTGTAATTTTTTTGCTGCCACCTGGACGGCTTCATCATAATTTCCATTCTGATATAATTTGCTGGCCGATTTACAGCCTGCCATCCAAAGACTTACAACAACAAAAGGAAAGATGTAAAATTTTTTCATACACAAGTTTTTTGTTCGACGATCAATCAGGGCATTTGTAACGATTCGAAACCCGAATTAGACCAGCATTAACAGTTTCGTTAACGTATGTTAATGGTTATTATTATTTTGTTTGTATTATAATTTGCTTTTGAAAGTCTTTTCGCGGATCATTTATAAGAATCAATGAATTTAATACTTCAATATATCCCTGATAAAATTATGATATTCATCGAATCCCGGAAGATTGTTATGTCCGCCGCCATGAATGCGGATAAGAGTGATCTTCTGAGGATTCAATCTTTGTAATTCTTCACTATGCCGGATCGGTATCAGCCTGTCTTTTGTGCCATGAATAATATACGTGTGACAATTTACCCGCAGGATCCATTTATCCGTTCTTAAATGATAACGAAGCACGAGGCGAACCGGGAGAACAGGAAGAAAACGTTCAACCACTTTTGTGAAATTATAATACGGCGAATCAAGTATTAAGTAGCGGGGTGTGTTTTCTGATGCGATTTTTGTGGCAAAGCCACTGCCAAGACTTCTTCCGTAAACGATGATATTTTGTTCAGGATACTGTTTTGCCAACCTTTCATAAACAAACTGCATATCATCAAGCATTTCTTTTTCATTTCTCTTACCTGTACTTTTTCCAAAACCACGATAGTCCACAAGTACGACATCATAATTATACCGATAAAAATCACGTGCGTACTTTGCCCAGCCCTTTATGCTTCTTGAATTACCATGAAAATAAAGAATAAGCCCGAGCGGGTGTTCTCTAAAAAAATGAAGACCATTAATACGAACACCAGGCTCTATATCAAAAAATAATTCCTTAAAAGGGATATCGTACCTGAATTGGAAATTTTGCTTAAGCTTTTCCGGCTTGAAAATAAGTTTATCCTGCAAAAAATAAACAAGAACAGAGAGAGCAATAAAGCTGATGATAATATACCAGATGAATGATGGCAATGAGTTTTGGTATAGTTCATTGCAATATTATTAATTAATTATTTATTATTGATTATTAACAGCGGCACGGCATAATTTTTTAGCTCCTGTTCTTTCGATTATAACAATAATTAATAATCAGTAATTAATAATTCTTAAGCTTTCTGAGCTGTCCTAATCTTCTACTCTTTTCAATTTCATATTTGTAACCGGGGCTACGATGAGAGGGAATTTTTCAATGGTTACATTACTTACATCAAGGCCAAAACCTCTTTCTTCGGAAAGACTTATTTCTTTCAACCAGAAATATAGTTTCATCACAAATCTTTCCATAATTGGCAGATCATTATCCTGGCTGAGATATTTTTCCATCACAATAAATTGAAAATCGCCCACAATATTGCTTCTCTCCAGGCTTTCATAGCGGCTCGTAATATTTACTTCTCTGTTTGTCACAAGATCTTCTACTACTTTACGGAACATCAGGTTGATTCTTGGCTCAACTCTGAAGCCAAGCCGGAATTCCACGCGAATTATATCATTTGGAATTATATGCTCAACCCTGTATTCTGAGGTGTAGGGATCATCCAGGGTGTCTACGTGTATAAACCAATAAATGTCGGCACGTTTAGGCTTTTTATTAAGAATAGAATAAATGATCTTGTGCTCAATCTCTTTAGGATTATCAGCACTTGTCAAATACACAAGATGGGTGGCATATTTTGGTACCGACCTGTCATTACTTAACTCCTGTATTTTCGGAATGTAATTTTCAAGTCTCACAAACTCCACATAACGGTTTTTGATCTTCCGGCTTTTAAACCAGATGTACATGACTAAAAATAATCCTCCACCGACAATCAAGGTTACATAGCCACCATGGGGAAATTTGTTAAGATTGGCGAACAGAAAACCCAGTTCGATAGATAAATAAACTGCCAGGTAAATATAGATGAGAATAGGTTTTGCTCGTCTCGAAACCAGGAAATTGGCAAAAAGAATGGAAGTAGCGATCATGCAAAGAGTAATGGCTAAACCATATGCAGCTTCCATATTTGTTGATTTTTGAAAATACAAAACAATACCGGTGCAACCGAAAAATAAAAGAAAATTTACTCCCGGCACATATAATTGCCCCCTTTCCTCGGTAGGATAACCAATACGAAGCTTAGGCCACAAATTTAGCCGCATAGCCTCGCTCACGAGTGTAAATGAGCCACTGATCAATGCCTGGCTGGCAATAATTGCTGCAGCTGTTGCAATAATAACTCCGAATAGCTTGAACCAATCTGGCATGGTTCCGTAAAATGGATTTCCTAGCGAAACATTAAAAACATGATTTTTAAAATGAGCCAATAGCCATGCTCCCTGTCCGAGGTAATTCAGAATAAGGCAGGTTTTGACAAATATCCATGAGTAACGAATGTTCCATTTTCCACAGTGTCCGAGATCGGAATATAGTGCCTCAGCTCCCGTAGTGCAAAGGAACACGGCACCGAGGATCCAAAAACCCCTTGGATACTTAGTTAACAAATTAATTGCATAGTGCGGAGAAAAAGCTCTGAGAATATACCAGTCATCAGAAATATGACTTATGCCAATAGTAGCAAGCATAATGAACCAAACAGACATGATCGGTCCAAATAATTTGCCGATAGATGCTGTTCCGAATTGCTGAAGAAAAAATAAAATAGTAAGAATAGCAAGAACAATGTAGATGATCGTCCAGTCACCAATTTGCTCAATGCCTGGCAACTGGCGCAAACCTTCTACAGCAGATGTCACAGAAATGGGTGGAGTGATCATGCCATCTGCAATTAACGCCGCACCACCAAGCATTGCCGGAAGCACCAGCCATCTTTTTTGCCTCCTCACAAGTGCATACAAAGAAAAAATTCCACCCTCACCCCTGTTATCTGCCTGGAGCGTTAATATCACATATTTAATAGTTGTTTGTAAAGTAAGCGTCCAGATTATACAGGATAAGCCTCCAAGGATCAAATCTTCATTGACAACCTTTCCATTTATAATGGCGTTTAACACGTAAAGAGGGGAAGTGCCAATGTCACCGTAAATAATTCCGAGTGCAATGATCAGGCCCGCAAAAGTGACTCTGTTAGTCGGTATTCTCACTTTGGATTGTTATTTAACCAATGGCTCATCGTTAGAAATGTCTTCAAAGGCTGGTACAAATTTAAATCTGCCGATGTATCTGCAAATGTAAACCTAAAATAATCTGCAAGCAATTACTTTTAAAAACGTA
>Ga0207106_1040_pt1 | contig 17884 bp, 2 predicted proteins | sample Alteio_BWMinHeat_78_FD_153535 | JGI IMG/M metagenome (GOLD analysis project Ga0207106, IMG submission 153535) | Enriched cells from forest soil in Barre Woods Harvard Forest LTER site, Petersham, Massachusetts, United States -... | ecosystem: Environmental > Terrestrial > Soil > Temperate forest >...
AGTCACACTATAGGTTCCTGCATTGGCAGCTGTTACATTTGCTATTGTTGGGTTCTGCAGGGCTGATGTAAATCCTGCAGGCCCTGTCCAGGCATAGGTGGCTCCTGCTACAGCCGGTGTTGTAAGATTAAGTGTTGTGCCTGCGCAAAGCGGTCCATTATTATTTGCTGTAGGTGTTGCAGGAAGTGGATTGATCACTACTGTTGTTGTTCCTGCCGCACTCGTACATCCGCCCACGGTTACAGCCACTGAATAAGTTCCGGCGTTGGCTGCCGTGACATTATTGATCGTTGGGTTCTGGACCGCTGAGGTAAATCCTGCAGGTCCTGTCCATGCATAGGTGGCTCCTGCTACTGCCGGTGTAGTTAAGTTTAATGTTGTGCCTGCGCAAAGCGGCCCATTATTGTTTGCCGTCGGTGTTGCAGGAAGTGGATTGATCACTACTGTTGTTGTTCCTGCGGCACTCGTACATCCGCCCACGGTTACAGTCACACTATATGTTCCTGCATTGGCTGCGGTGACATTTGCTATCGTTGGGTTCTGCACAGCTGATGTAAATCCTGCAGGCCCTGTCCAGGCATATGTCGCTCCTGCTACTGCCGGTGTTGTTAAGTTTAATGTTGTACCTGCGCAAAGTGGTCCATTATTGTTTGCTGTCGGTGTAGCAGGAAGTGGATTGATCACAACATTTGTTGTTCCCGCTGCACTGGTACATCCGCCCACTGTTACTGCTACTGAATAGGTGCCTGCGTTGGCTGCCGTTACATTATTGATCGTTGGGTTCTGGACAGCGGATGTAAATCCTGCAGGCCCTGTCCATGCATAGGTGGCTCCCGCTACAGCCGGTGTTGTAAGATTAAGTGTTGTACCTGCGCAAAGCGGTCCATTATTATTTGCTGTAGGTGTTGCAGGAAGTGGATTGATCACTACTGTTGTTGTTCCTGCCGCACTCGTACATCCGCCCACGGTTACAGTCACACTATATGTTCCTGCATTGGCTGCGGTGACATTTGCTATCGTTGGGTTCTGCACAGCGGATGTAAATCCTGCAGGTCCTGTCCATGCATAGGTGGCTCCTGCTACTGCCGGTGTAGTTAAGTTTAATGTTGTGCCTGCGCAAAGCGGCCCATTATTGTTTGCCGTCGGTGTTGCAGGAAGTGGATTGATCACTACTGTTGTTGTTCCTGCGGCACTCGTACATCCGCCCACGGTTACAGTCACACTATATGTTCCTGCATTGGCTGCGGTGACATTTGCTATTGTTGGGTTCTGCAGGGCTGATGTAAATCCTGCAGGCCCTGTCCATGCATAGGTGGCTCCCGCTACAGCCGGTGTTGTAAGATTAAGTGTTGTGCCTGCGCAAAGCGGTCCATTATTATTTGCTGTAGGTGTTGCAGGAAGTGGATTGATCACTACTGTTGTTGTTCCTGCCGCACTCGTACATCCGCCCACGGTTACAGTTACACTATAAGTTCCTGCGTTAGCTGCTGTGACATTATTGATCGTTGGGTTCTGCACAGCGGATGTAAATCCTGCAGGCCCTGTCCAGGCATAGGTGGCTCCTGCTACTGCCGGTGTTGTTAAGTTTAATGTTGTGCCTTCACATAAAGGTCCATTATTGTTTGCTGTCGGTGTAGCAGGAAGAGGATTGATCACTACTGTTGTTGTTCCTGCGCCACTCGTACATCCGCCAACTGTTACAGTCACTGAATAAGTTCCGGCGTTGGCTGCTGTGACATTTGCTATCGTTGGGTTCTGCACAGCTGATGTAAATCCTGCAGGCCCAGTCCAGGCATAAGTTGCTCCTGCTACTGCTGGTGTTGTTAAGTTTAATGTTGTGCCTGCGCAAAGGGGTCCATTATTGTTTGCTGTCGGTGTAGCAGGAAGAGGATTGATCACTACTGTTGTTGTTCCTGCGGCACTGGTACATCCGCCAACTGTTACTGTCACTGAATAAGTTCCTGCATTGGCTGCGGTGACATTATTGATCGTTGGGTTCTGGACCGCTGATGTAAATCCTGCAGGCCCTGTCCATGCATAGGTCGCTCCTGCTACTGCCGGTGTTGTTAAGTTTAATGTACTGCCTGCGCAAAGTGGTCCATTATTGTTTGCTGTAGGTGTAGCCGGCAGTGGATTGATCACTACCGTTGTTGTTCCCGCGGCACTCGTACATCCGCCCACGGTTACAGTCACACTATATGTTCCTGCATTGGCTGCTGTGACATTTGCTATTGTTGGATTCTGCACAGCTGATGTAAATCCTGCAGGTCCTGTCCAGGCATAGGTGGCTCCTGCTACTGCCGGTGTTGTTAAGTTTAATGTTGTACCTGCGCAAAGTGGTCCATTATTGTTTGCTGTCGGTGTAGCAGGAAGTGGATTGATCACTACTGTTGTTGTTCCCGCGGCACTCGTACATCCGCCAACCGTTACAGTCACTGAATAAGTTCCTGCGTTGGCTGCTGTGACATTTGCTATTGTTGGGTTCTGCACAGCTGAGGTAAATCCTGCAGGCCCTGTCCAGGTATATGTCGCTCCTGCGACTGCTGGTGTTGTTAAGTTTAATGTTGTACCTGCGCAAAGTGGTCCGTTATTATTTGCTGTTGGTGTTGCAGGAAGCGGATTGATCACTACTGTTGTTGTTCCCGCTGCACTCGTACATCCGCCCACTGTTACAGTCACACTATATGTCCCTGCGTTGGCTGCCGTTACATTATTGATCGTTGGGTTCTGGATCGCTGAGGTAAATCCCGCGGGTCCTGTCCATGCATATGTCGCTCCCGCTACTGCTGGTGTAGTAAGATTAAGTGTAGTGCCTTCACATAAAGGTCCATTATTGTTTGCTGTAGGTGTTGCAGGAAGTGGATTGATCACTACTGTTGTTGTTCCCGCGGCACTTGTACATCCGCCAACTGTTACAGTTACTGAATAGGTTCCTGCATTGGCTGCGGTGACATTTGCTATTGTTGGATTCTGCACAGCCGAGGTAAATCCTGCAGGCCCTGCCCATGCATAGGTCGCTCCTGCTACTGCTGGTGTTGTTAAGTTTAAAGTCGTGCCTTCACATAAAGGCCCATTATTGTTTGCTGTCGGTGTAGCTGGCAGTGGATTGATCACTACTGTTGTTGTTCCTGCTGCACTTGTACATCCACCCACTGTTACAGTTACACTATAGGTTCCTGCATTGGCTGCGGTGACATTTGCTATTGTTGGATTCTGCACAGCCGAGGTAAATCCTGCAGGTCCTGTCCATGCATAGGTGGCTCCTGCTACTGCTGGTGTTGTTAAGTTAAGTGTTGTGCCTGCACATAAAGGTCCATTATTGTTTGCTGTCGGTGTAGCAGGAAGTGGATTGATCACTACTGTTGTTGTTCCCGCTGCACTGGTACATCCGCCCACGGTTACAGTTACTGAATAAGTTCCCCCATTGGCTGCCGTTACATTATTGATCGTTGGATTCTGCACAGCTGATGTAAATCCTGCAGGCCCTGTCCATGCATAGGTGGCTCCCGCTACTGCCGGTGTTGTTAAGTTTAATGTTGTGCCTTCGCAAAGGGGTCCATTGTTATTTGCTGTTGGTGTAGCAGGAAGTGGATTGATCACTACTGTTGTTGTTCCCGCGGCACTCGTACATCCACCCACTGTTACAGTTACACTATAAGTTCCCGCATTGGCTGCTGTTACATTATTGATCGTCGGGTTCTGCACAGCTGAGGTAAATCCTGCAGGCCCTGTCCATGCATATGTCGCTCCTGCTACTGCCGGTGTTGTTAAGTTTAATGTTGTACCTGCGCAAAGCGGTCCATTATTGTTTGCTGTCGGTGTAGCAGGAAGTGGATTGACCACTACTGTTGTTGTTCCCGCTGCACTCGTACATCCGCCAACTGTTACAGTCACTGAATAAGTTCCTGCATTGGCTGCTGTGACATTTGCTATTGTTGGATTCTGCACAGCCGAGGTAAATCCTGCAGGCCCTGTCCATGCATAGGTGGCTCCTGCGACTGCTGGTGTTGTTAAGTTTAATGTTGTGCCTTCGCAAAGCGGTCCATTATTATTTGCTGTTGGTGTAGCTGGCAGTGGATTGATCACTACTGTTGTTGTTCCCGCTGCACTCGTACATCCGCCAACTGTTACAGTCACTGAATAAGTTCCTGCATTGGCTGCTGTGACATTTGCTATTGTTGGATTCTGCACAGCGGAGGTAAATCCTGCAGGTCCTGTCCATGCATAGGTCGCTCCTGCGACTGCTGGTGTTGTTAAGTTAAGTGTTGTGCCTTCGCAAAGGGGTCCATTATTGTTTGCTGTCGGTGTAGCCGGCAGTGGATTGATCACTACTGTTGTTGTTCCCGCTGCACTTGTACATCCGCCCACTGTTACAGTTACACTATATGTTCCTGCATTGGCAGCGGTGACATTTGCTATTGTTGGATTCTGCACAGCCGAGGTAAATCCTGCAGGTCCTGTCCATGCATAGGTGGCTCCTGCGACTGCTGGTGTTGTTAAGTTTAATGTTGTTCCTGCGCAAAGTGGTCCATTATTATTTGCTGTCGGTGTAGCCGGAAGTGGATTGATCACTACTGTTGTTGTTCCTGCTGCACTGGTACATCCACCCACCGTTACTGTTACTGAATAAGTTCCCGCGTTGGCTGCTGTTACATTATTGATCGTTGGATTCTGGACGGCTGATGTAAATCCTGCAGGTCCTGTCCATGCATAGGTGGCTCCTGCTACTGCTGGTGTTGTTAAGTTTAATGTGGTGCCTGCGCAAAGCGGCCCATTATTATTTGCTGTCGGTGTTGCAGGAAGAGGATTGATCACTACGGTTGTTGTTCCCGCTGCACTCGTACATCCGCCAACTGTTACAGTCACACTATAGGTTCCTGCATTGGCTGCGGTGACATTATTGATCGTTGGGTTCTGAACCGCTGATGTAAATCCTGCAGGCCCTGTCCAGGCATATGTCGCTCCTGCTACTGCCGGTGTTGTTAAGTTTAATGTTGTGCCCGCGCAAAGCGGCCCATTATTGTTTGCTGTCGGTGTTGCAGGAAGTGGATTGATCACTACTGTTGTTGTTCCCGCTGCACTCGTACATCCGCCCACTGTTACAGTTACACTATAGGTTCCTGCATTGGCAGCTGTTACATTTGCTATTGTTGGATTCTGCACAGCTGAGGTAAATCCTGCAGGCCCTGTCCATGCATATGTCGCTCCTGCTACTGCCGGTGTTGTTAAGTTTAATGTTGTGCCTTCGCAAAGTGGTCCATTATTATTTGCTGTCGGTGTAGCAGGAAGAGGATTGATCACTACTGTTGTTGTTCCTGCGGCACTCGTACATCCGCCAACCGTTACAGTTACACTATATGTTCCTGCATTGGCTGCTGTGACATTTGCTATCGTTGGGTTCTGCAGGGCTGATGTAAATCCTGCAGGTCCTGTCCAGGCATAGGTCGCTCCTGCTACTGCCGGTGTTGTTAAGTTTAATGTTGTGCCTGCGCAAAGTGGCCCATTATTGTTTGCTGTCGGTGTAGCAGGCAGTGGATTGATCACTACTGTTGTTGTTCCCGCGGCACTCGTACATCCGCCCACTGTTACAGTTACACTATAGGTTCCTGCATTGGCTGCGGTGACATTTGCTATCGTTGGGTTCTGCACAGCTGAGGTAAATCCTGCAGGCCCTGTCCAGGCATAGTTCGCTCCTGCTACTACGGGTGTTGTTAAGTTTAATGTTGTGCCTGCACATAAAGGACCGTTATTATTTGCTGTAGGTGTTGCAGGAAGTGGTTTGATCACTACTGTTGTTGTTCCCGCTGCACTCGTACATCCTCCCACTGTTACAGTCACTGAATATGTTCCTGCATTGGCTGCGGTGACATTTGCTATCGTTGGATTCTGCACAGCTGATGTAAATCCTGCAGGTCCTGTCCATGCATAAGTGGCTCCTGCGACTGCTGGTGTTGTTAAGTTTAATGTTGTGCCCGCACAAAGAGGCCCATTATTGTTTGCTGTCGGTGTAGCAGGAAGTGGATTGATCACTACTGTTGTTGTTCCCGCGGCACTCGTACATCCGCCCACTGTTACAGTTACACTATATGTCCCTGCATTGGCTGCTGTGACATTATTGATCGTTGGGTTCTGCAGGGCTGATGTAAATCCTGCAGGCCCTGTCCATGCATATGTTGCTCCTGCTACTGCCGGTGTTGTAAGATTCAATGTTGATCCCACGCACAGAGGGCCATTGTTATTAGGCGTTGGCGTTGCTGGTGCGGGATTAATGACAAAATTAGTTGCAGTCCGACAACCAGGTGCACTTGCACATTCCGCATAGAAAGTATAGGTCCCCGGAGTATTTGTATTTGGTAATCCTGAACCGGCAACGCCAACTGGATTAAATGGCGTTCCTGAACCAATTGATGAACCACCTGAGGGAAGCGTATACCAATTTAGTGTTCCGGATGTTGTATAAGTTATAGTGATCCGTATATAATCTACATTAAGTGTCCTGTTAGCACCAGAACCGGACACAGCAGATACTACTACACCAAAGTTTGCACTGTTAATATCAGTGGGTGTCAGTCCGGCGCCCCACGTATTAGCTGCCCCGCCAAAAGTTACCGCGGCAAGGCTGCCGTTATTCCAGTTTTGAGCAGCGCCGCCGGCGAAATTAGTACCAACAATAGTTCCGCCTGCATTGACCAACCTAACTATATTGTCATTTATAAGATTGCTAGCATTGTTGTCACGGTTAATAACAACCGTAATACCAGTTATGGTTGCACCGGCCGGAATGCTAAAATTATAATTAGAAGATCTGAGATAGTTGGTTGTCGCACCGGCTGGTAAATTCAAAGTTGCATAGTTGCCGTCTCCTGGAGTCGTAATCTGGCCTGGGTTGGTCCATGGTTGTGTACCGACTCCGGCAAGATTTGCACCAGCACCGGCATCTTTGGGGCCACTTGTCAATGTGCCCCCTCCGGGACACGATGTTGAAGATGTTAATGAACCACTTCCACCTTGACAAATAGTAACTCCGGTTGTTGTTGGAGGTGCATTATTTGTCAGGACTACATCACTGGTCGCCGGTGGACAAGGAGCATTGCTAACCGTCCATCTCAAGGTTACACTTGTTCCGACTGGAACTCCAGTAACGGCTGAAGTTGGAGAATTAGGACTGGCAATAGTAGCAATTCCGCTTACAACTGTCCAGGCGCCAGTTCCCACTGCTGGCGTTGTAGCAGCAAGAGTAAAACTACCGCTATTACAATTCGTTTGTGCAGGTCCTGCATTTGCAGTTGGCGCTGTTGTTATGGTAAGTGTCTTACTTGAAGTCGTATTTGCGCATGGCGCATTGCCGACTGCTGTTAACGTTAATGTTACACTGCCGGCGGTAATATCGGCTGCGCTGGGAGTATATGTTGGCGTTAAGGTCCCACCGTTGGTGAAAGTTCCTGTTCCGCTGGTAGTCCAATTCACTGAAGCCTGATTTGTCGCACTCGCTCCTGTTATAGGAACAGACCCGCTACTCGAGCACATCGTTTGATTGGCTCCCGCATTCGCCGTTGGAAGCGCATTTACCTTTATTGTTCCGGTCGCAGTTACCGCGGCACAGGGACTCCCAGACGTTGTAACCGTGTAATTAAAAGTTCCCGTAGCAGTTGGTGTGCCACTAATTGTAAATACGCCTGTATTGTAAACACCGGTAACACCAGCGGGCAAACCTGCTACAGTTGCACCTGTTGCGCTTCCACCGACAGCATAAGTTATATTTGTAATGGATGATCCAAGACAAATTGTTTGATTATTTGTTCCCGCTCCGGAAGTTAAAGCTATTGTCGGCGCAGGAGTCACCGTAACCGTTTTAGTATCTGATGCAGAACAGCCATTAGGGGCAGTAAGTGTAACAGTATAAGCTGTAGTTACTGCAGGGCTAACCGCACCCGGGTTTTGAACATTGGAGGTAAAACCGGCGGGACTGGATGTCCATGAATAAGTTCCTCCATTTGCCATGTAAGTAAAGCAAAGAGTAAAATTTTCATAAACACCCGTAAATCCTGAAAAGACATGGTCAAGCACCACGAACGTCCAGACACCATTAGGGTTTATCGCGCCATTAAATGCACCAAATCCTCCTGCTCCTGATATTTCCCAGGGCTTATAAGTACAAGTAAATGTCGCAGTGGTCGGACAAGGACCAGCCGTACCTATGACCTGGGTAGCAGAACTGGAAAAAACTGTATTTACAAAATTAGAGCCGGTACCGCCAACCGCGGGTTCACCCAGGAGTCTTATGACCTTTCCAGCATTAGCACCACCAATACTTAATTGATAGCCATTTGCGCCGCCACCTGCGAGGGGAGTGGTACCAGTTGGTGCAACTAAATACATTTCGACCTCCTGGTCTCTCTGATGGTTGACATTCACTGTCAGCGTTATATTGGTAATTTGTGAGAGGGGTGGAAGTCCTGCTCCCGTAAAATCTACAGTCTTGTATCTGGCTGGGGTTGTAGCATCGAATTCCTGTTGACCAGTATTTGTACGACATACTGTTGTTGGAATGGTACCAGCACCCGAACCCACAGATGTTAAATTGCTTGTACCTCCGGCACAAATACTCGAAGGGGTAGCAGTAGCAGTAACTGTGGGAGATGCATTGACACTGACCGATGTAGTTATTGAATTTGTACAACCGGTGATACCGTCTCTTATAGTATAAGTGATGACAGCACTCCCACCTGATACGCCTGTTACCACACCTCCCGGACTAATAGTTGCTACAGATGTATTATCGCTTGACCATGTCCCTCCGGCCGGAGAGCCAATTAATGTTATGGTACTACCCTGGCAAACACTGGTTGGACCGGTAATTGGATTGACAGTAGGTGCAGGATTGATAGTCACACTGGCTGTAGGGCTCGCCGATGTACACCCGTTTGCCGCTGTAACGGCTGTCATCGTAAACACGTCTGTTTGTGGTGTTGCCGCAGTGTTTATCATTGCAGCATTGTTCAAGACTCCGTTAGTAATCGTTCCTCCCGGTCCCGTCGTATTCATCCCAATCAAATTAGGGTTAGGCGATCTTATCCAGTTATAATTCAACCCACTCGGCACACTTGTAAAACTGATCGAAAAACTGGAATCAGAACAAACAGTGGACGGCGAGATCGATATGCCGGCTGTAGGTGTTTGGTTAACTGTGATCGTGCCGGTTGCGGAAGTATTGCAGGGAGATCCCGTTGTCGTAACCGTATAATTAAATGTTCCGGCCACTGTAGGAGTGCCGGTGATCGTAAACACGCCACCACTGAATGAGCCAGTAGTGCCTGCCGGCAGCCCGGTTACAGTAGCACCTGTAGCATTACCGCCAATTGCATAGGTTATGTTCGCCAGGGGAGTATTACCAAAGCCACCGGATGAACAAACAGTTTGGTTGTCTGTACCTGCCGCCGATGTCAGGGTAATGGTTCCTTTACCATTAACTGTTATCGTTCCGCCCAGGGAAGGATTATTACATGGCGAGCCTGTAGTGGTAACTGTATAATTAAATGTTCCTGTTGCAGTCGGAGTGCCACTGATTGTAAATACTCCTGCATTAAAATTTCCATTTACCCCCGCTGGTAATCCCGATGCTGATGCGCCTGTTGCACTTCCACCAATTGCATAGGTAATATTTGTGATCGCACTGTTTACACAAACTGTTTGGTTATCTGTACCTCCGGCTGAGGTCAGTGTAATGGTTCCGTTATTATTAACTGTTATCGTTCCGCTCAAAGAAGGATTGTTACAAGGAGATCCACTGGTGGTTACTGTATAATTAAATGTTCCCGATGCAGTGGGTGTACCAGTGATGGTAAATACTCCTGCATTAAATGTACCTGTTACACCTGCAGGCAATGCTCCCGCTGCAATTGAAGCACCTGTCGCAGTGCCACCAATTGCATATGTAATATCTGTGATTGCGTTGTTCACACAAACGGTCTGGTTGGCCGTTCCTGCTGCTGATGTCCGTGTAATGGTTCCGTTATCATTAACTATTATCGTTCCGTTCAAGGAAGGATTATTACACGGTGAGCCCGTAGTGGTTACTGTATAATTAAATGTTCCTGTTGCAGTCGGTGTGCCGCTGATTGTAAATACTCCTGCATTAAAATTTCCATTTACCCCCGCCGGTAATCCCGATACTGATGCGCCTGTTGCACTTCCGCCAATTGCATAGGTAATATTTGTAATCGCATTGTTTACACATACAGTCTGATTGTCCGTTCCCGCTGCTGAAGTCCGTGTGATGGTACCATCAGCATTGACAGTTACATTTACCGACGTTCTCGCACTCTCACATCCATTTGCATCGGTTTGGCTAACATAATAAGTTCCCGTTGTTAATGCTGTTCCGCTTGCTAATGCTGAACCGCCAGTGGCTACATTGTACCACTTTAAAGTGTTACCGCCGCCAGCGGTTGCGATAAGGTCTGCAACTGTGGGATTATTTCCGCTACAGAAAGTTTGCGGCGATGTCGCGGTTGGCGCTGATGGAACTGCATTGACATTAACTATTTCGCTACATATACTCTCACCTTCGGCCGCAACAATGTCGACTTGTATTTCATAAGATCCGCCAGTGTTGCCCGCATTAATATCAACGGTCGAATTCGTATTAATTCCACCAACAATGGTAGCGCCAGAGGTATTATTGATGAGGGTCCACGTATAAGTAGGTCCTCCTGTGCCATCAGTTGTTGCTGTATAGGTGTTAATTGTTCCGCTACAGACCGGATTCAATCCGGTTACTCCGCAACTGGGACCAGCAAGCGGAATCCCGCTGAATGCTATTGTCGATCCGGTTGTATTTACCCCTGGGGCACTAAATGAATGTGTGGCAGTATTAGCAGCACCATATTTCACCCAGGGTAATGACCCCGTGTATTTACCGATTGCTATGGCAGATTCAGTACCTACCACATCTGTTGCTAAATAGATCGCCGCGATATCGTAGGTTGCTCCGGTAATTCCATTGGTGCTGACATTCCAATAGCGATTAAGGAAATTTGTCGCATTGGCATTATTAGGATGTTTTATATTAAATGCTTTGACCGTTGTACTCGCATTCGATAAAAAACTACCTGTAGTAAAGTTTATACTTACAGGAGAATATTCATTTGTTCCTGTACCAACCGGGAAAATATAGTTTAAAGCACCGCCGATCACTCTTTGCAGATCACCGATAATATACCCGCTGGTCTGAACAATTGCCCCGATAGAATTATTTGAGACAATAACCTTTCTTGAATTGGTTGCTGCATCCACAGTTCCTCCATTCAATGTGAGCACATCGGAAATAGAAAGGTCGCTGGTCTTTAATTGAACCGAAGGGTTATTATTATTACTAACTGTAAAATCGAAAAAAGGAATTGCACTGCTTACGATGAATGTACTGCCTGGCGCAGTGGTAGCACCTCCAATTTGAAAACTTCCACCTGTAATAGTTTTTGTACCCGTAGAATTCAGAATAGTGATATCGCCACCTGTGCTCGAATTCTTCTTATTAACAATGATGACAGGACTTCCGCTAATCGATAAATCAGAAGAAAGACTCATGTGAAAACTGCCCTGCGCACTTGCGTTTCCAACAGTAGCCACATTGATCGTTCCACCGGTAATGACAGCGGTTCCCGCCGTATTGATCAAACTACCAGTAATATTCACATTACCACCATCCATTTCAAGCTTGCCGCCTGACCCAGTACTCAGATCATTTCCGGAAACAGTTCCAAGATTTGCCGTACCACCCGTGATCTTGATAAAACCATTATTATTATATGAGAATGAACCGATGCTGTTTAATGTTGCACCATTTATCCACAAACCTGCGTTAGCGGGAATATTTGGGTTTGATTGGAATTGAAAACTTCCGGTTGTCATTTCAAACAACCCGTTCGTAAGAGTGATATCTCCTGAATTGGAGATAGCGCCTGCACCATTCGCTTCAATGACAGACGATATATCTGTTCCTTTATTAACAATGATATCGTTGAAACTGGTTGCAGAACTGCCACTGATCGTATTATTAAATGCACTTTTAAAACTTACTGAACCTGAGCCTGCCGTGAATGTTCCATTATTTGTGAAATTACCGTTGACATCGAGATTGATGCCGGCATTGAAATTCAGTGTACCAAGAATTGTGATATTATTACTCGCCGAATTAACATCAACAGTTACGGTGATACCTGCGTCGATAATTACATCATCGCTCGAACCGGGCACAGCCCCGCCCGACCAGATGGTGGGATCACTCCAGGAACCATTTGCAAGAGATGTAACGGAAGCAAAGGCTTTTGGTGTGTGATCATTTTTTTCTTCAGGATAAAAGGGAGAATAAAGAATATTGTTATGCTTATCAAAATTATTGGTGATTAAATTTGAAGAGGACGAAAGATTTGTAAAAACTTGTTGAGCGTTTGTAAAAGAAAAAGGAAATAAAAAAAAGAGCCTTGTAATAAAATGCAGCAGCCTGCTTCGCGGAGTTTTTAGTTTTCCATGAGCAGTCAGGTTTCCAGTCAGGCGGAAGCAGTGTAAAGTTTTCTTCATCAAAAACGCTTAAAGTTTATTTAAGGTCTTCGCAGGAAAAGTTTGGATCAGCGGATATCGATTTAACAAAGGGCTTATTTCAATATGTGCCAGCAATCAATGAACATGAATTCTTCAAAAAGATTCTTGGAAGGATAATGGAGAGAGGACTGAAATAATATTACCAGTAATTAAAAAAATATTACCAGTAATTAAAAAATTTCAGATTTATCGTGCTTGTATGTGCTGTATCTTTTAAATGAATCATAGAATGAGCAATAGGTAATGGTTACATGTAAAAAATGTTTAAGTTTAACGAAAAAAGTTTCGCTAAGAATTGGGCTTCCGGCGGCTGTTAATGGATAGGATTTGTAAGAGGTTTCTCGTTGGCAAATCTTAAGGACAGTAAAAATACACTGCTCACGTTAAAATTACTACACAAACTAAAAAAACTTTATGGTATTCTTAGTAAAATCAGGGAAAAATATTTTCACCCTTCACGTAAAACTACGAAACTATCCAAGACATGGATAATTATTTACATGGGATCAGACTGCCGGAACCTTTCTGCCCTTCGTGTAATTCGTGCTCATTACTCAGAGTGTTGTCATGCCGATACTTCGTTCCTCAGCACAGGCTGCGGAGCCATCTCAGAGACCTCAATGTGAAAAACTGACTCTGAAAGAGAAGAACCCATCCGCGTAATTCGTGCTCATCCGTGTAATCCGTGATCCTCATTTCCACGGACAAGGAATTCCAAAAGCAGCATCCCTTGTTCCTCTGTAAATTAAGGACAGCTCAAAGGTCTTCGGTTTGATCGCTGCCTGGTTCAGCTTTGAAACTGTAACATCATATGATAATCCCAATTGAAAATCCTTATAAGCAAACCCAACATACGGTATCACTGCATTCTTTGACCAGTACCACATGCCTGCATTCAAAATAATATCAGGATCCTGGGGCAGGTAATATCCTAGTCCCGCTCCGAATGAATAATATTTTGCCTGTTGCTGGTACTGGTAAATAGCATTTGTATTCAGCACCACAGAATTATTGAGATAAGTTTCAAAATTTGCGTGTACTACTTTTCTCATCGCTAACCGCTGGTTGGGATCCTGCAGAAATGTTTGCTTCGGTGTGTTCACATGAAATACAGCGGCGCCGATATCCAAATTACTTTTTTCTGAGGTCATGCTATACACCAATCCTGTACTCAAAGAAAAAAATCCTTTCATATTTGTCAAACCCAATTCCCCGCTTGGAAGATTTTTATCAAATCCTGAATACCCGACCCATTGTTCTTCCCAGTTCAGCCGGCTGAAATCAACGGTTCTTTTTCCATATGTACCGCCAAATCCCGCCCCGATTCTGTGTACAGTCGGTCCGTCTGCTAATACAATGTTGTAGGAGAGATTTAATGATGCATACGTGCTTTTCATAATTCCATCCATGGCATAGTCATACATAAGCATGCCTCCAATGCCCAGGGTGTTTTTTTCTTCATGCACATTGGGAATTTTATTCTGTAAAACTTTGGTGTCATAAGAGATCGTCCCGGTTGCATACGGACTTGCAGGTCCTATCCATTGATCCCTGAAATTAGAGATCACCCGCCAGTCTGAATTGATCCTTGCTGTCAGCGCCGGGTTGACATTCAGCGGCGAGGAAAAAAACTGCGAAAAATTCGGATCCTGTGCATGTACTGATCGCAATGCGATCAACAAAAAAATAATTAGTAAAATTTTTTTCATACTACAAAATTTATAAATGACTTCCCGAATACCAACATCAATATTCTATTATTCTTTTACATTGTTGTCCGACAAACTTTTTCGATTCTTTTCAAACCTTTACTAATTGAGGGTTCGGAGCCTCCTCTCCTTTGGAGAGGAGGTTGGAGGTGAGGTCATGAAAAGCAAAAAGTTATTACAATTAATCGGACAATAATTATTCTTTTATTCTTCCATTCTTATCATCTCATTAGCATCTATTAGCGCATCAAAATTGAATTACCCGCCTGCTTATAATGAACTCCATCCAACCCATCCGCTTCTACTATCCATGTATATACATCCATTACCTGTGGTACACCATTGAATGTTCCGTCCCATCCCTGTCCGGGAGCACGCGTTTCAAACATCAATTGTCCCCACCTGTTATATACCCTGAAATATTTAAGCTCTTTGATATTGATCGTTAAAGGATACAACTTATCATTATGACCATCCCCATTTGGCGACCATGCATTAGGCACGTTCAAACTTGATTTGATAAAACCATTACCAACAATTCTTACAAGCACAGTATCCGTTGTCGCGCAACCTCCGTTTGGTGGGGCAATTGTTATGGTATATTCAGTTTGTTGATTAAAGTTGAATGTCGGGCTCTTTACATCATAAAAATCCAATCCAACAGGAGGCTGCCATGAATAACGATCATTACCACCAAGATCTCTTGCATTGAGTTGCACAGGAGCATTTGAAGTCGTAGTCACTGTGGGATAGCGCATCGGCTGAACACCTTTATTGATTCTTACTACCGCTTGCACTGACTTCGTTGAAGAACATCCGCTCATGGCCATTGCAGTAATGTAATAAGTTCCGTTTGTGCTTACAGATTTAGGATCCGCAACAGGAATTGTATTCCCGGCATCTGCCCAATAAGAATAATTTAATCCGGGATCGCTGCCTGCAATAATGGCTGGATTAGTAAGATCTACGGTTGCCGGTGCACACACAGGTGCAGGGTCTGTTACTACCAGGTTGGGTGCCGGTCCGATATTAATTGTTATTGTTACCGGTTTGATCACTGTGCAGCCGGTAGCAGAAGTTGCTTCAATATAATAAGTATTGCTTGTGGCTACTACGTGCGGATTGGAAAGTGGCGTAGTAGCTGCACTGTTAGCCCAATAAGTATAATTCAATCCTGCATCGCTGCCTTGTGTAATTGATGAAGCAGTAAGATCTACAGTATTTGGTGAACATGCAGGAGATGGATCACTGATCACAAGGTTTACCGAATTGATGGTGATATGTGCTGTAACGATTGAATCACATCCATTCAATCTTGTATAAACATGAGTATAATCACCGCTTGTTGTAACCGGTGTCGGATCCCATGGAAGAGTATAACTATTACATCCTTTGTCATTAAACTCTGATGAAGTAGATGTATTAATAATGATATGTGCAGTCACAATAGAATCACATCCATTTACTGATGTATAAGTATGACTGTAATCACCACTTATTCTTATCGGTGTTGGATCCCATGATAAAGTATAACTATTACATCCTTTATCGCTAAACTCTGATGAAGTGGATGTATTAATGATGATATGTGCTGTCACTACAGAATCACATCCACTAACTGATGTATAAGTATGGGTGTAGTCACCACTTATTGTCACCGGTGTTGGATCCCATGGTAAAGTATAGCTGTTACATCCATTGTCACTAAATTCTGAACTGAGTGATGAGCTGATTGTGATATGTGCTGTCACTATAGAATCACATCCACTAACTGATGTATAAGTATGGGTGTAGTCACCACTTGTTATAACCGGTGTCGGATCCCACGGAAGAGTATAACTATTACATCCTTTATCACTAAACTCTGAACTAAGCGAAGTACTTATCGTGATATGTGCAGTTACTATTGAATCACATCCATTAACTGATCTGTAAGTATATATGTAATCTCCACTTATTGTCACAGGTGTTGGATCCCATGGTAAAGTATAGCTGTTACATCCTTTGTCACTAAATTCTGAACTGAGTGATGTGCTGATTGTGATATGTGCAGTTACTATCGAATCACATCCACTAACCGATGTATAAGTATGTACATAGTCACCACTCGTTGTTACCGGCGTTGGATCCCACGGAAGAGTATAACTATTACATCCTTTATCACTAAACTCTGAACTAAGCGAAGTACTGATCGTGATATGTGCAGTTACTATTGAATCACATCCATTAACTGATCTGTAAGTATGTATGTAATCTCCACTTGTTGTTACCGGTGTCGGATCCCATGGTAAAGTATAGCTGTTACATCCTTTGTCACTAAATTCTGAACTGAGTGATGTGCTGATTGTGATATGTGCAGTTACTATCGAATCACATCCACTAACTGATGTGTAAGTATGAGTGTAATCACCACTCGTTGTTACCGGTGTCGGATCCCATGGAAGAGTATAACTATTACATCCCTTATCACTAAACGCTGATGAAGTGGATGTATTAATGATGATATGTGCTGTCACTATCGAATCACATCCACTCACCGTTGTATAAACATGAGTGTAATCACCACTTGCTATAACCGGTGTCGGATCCCAGGGCAATGTATAATTGTTACATCCCTTATCACTGAATTCCGAACTGAGTGATGTGCTGATCGTGATATGTGCTGTGACAATAGAATCACATCCACTAACTGATGGATAGGTATGAATGTAATCTCCACTTGTTGTTACCGGTGTCGGATCCCATGGTAATATATAGCTGTTACATCCTTTGTCAATGAACTCTGAACTCGGTGATGTATTAATCGTGATATGTGCAGTTACAATTGAATCACATCCACTAACTGTTGTATAAGTATGGGTGTAGTCACCACTTGTTATAACCGGTGTCGGATCCCACGGAAGAGTATAACTATTACATCCTTTGTCAATGAACTCTGAACTCAGTGATGTATTAATGGTGATATGCGCTGTCACTATTGAATCACACCCACTAACTGCTGTATAAGTATGACTGTAATCTCCACTTGTTGTTACTGGTGACGGATCCCATGGTAAAGTATAACTATTACATCCATTATCACTAAACTCTGAACTCAGTGATGTATTGATGATGATGTGTGCAGCTACAATTGAATCACAACCACTCACTGTTGTATAGGTATGGTTATAGTCACCACTCGTAGTTACCGGTGTTGGATCCCATGGCAGAGTATAACTATTACATCCCTTATCACTAAACGCTGATGAAGTGGATGTATTAATGATGATATGTGCTGTCACTATCGAATCACATCCGCTAACTGTTGCATAAGCATGTATGTAATCCCCGCTTGTAATTACAGGCGTCGGATCCCAGGGTAAAGTATAACTATTACATCCTTTGTCAATGAACTCTGAACTCAGTGATGTATTAATGGTGATATGCGCTGTCACTATTGAATCACACCCACTAACTGCTGTATAAGTATGACTGTAATCTCCACTTGTTGTTACTGGTGACGGATCCCATGGTAAAGTATAACTATTACATCCATTATCACTAAACTCTGAACTCAGTGATGTATTGATGATGAT
>Ga0207106_1048_pt2 | contig 17809 bp, 15 predicted proteins | sample Alteio_BWMinHeat_78_FD_153535 | JGI IMG/M metagenome (GOLD analysis project Ga0207106, IMG submission 153535) | Enriched cells from forest soil in Barre Woods Harvard Forest LTER site, Petersham, Massachusetts, United States -... | ecosystem: Environmental > Terrestrial > Soil > Temperate forest >...
GCCCTGCAAGGCAAAGCCCAGCTCACCCTGGCTCTTCACCAAGAGAACGCGGCCAATCGCCGGGCCGAAGCGGAAAAAGCCCGGACGCAATTCGAGGACGCCGCCAAAAGGTTGCAGGCGGCCGGCGCCCAGGTCGACACCCAGTTGACCAAGCTCGATAACGCCAAGACTCCACAGGAACAAGACGCCAAGAAGAGCCTCGCCCAGGCCAAAGTGCAGGCCGAATTCGAGCAGGCGCTGAATTTGTTCGACCAGTCCCAGACCTATGACGACGTCAGCGAGGTGGAGAAACGCGGTGCCATCATCAAAAAAGCGATCGAAGCCTTCAAGAAGCTCGCCGCTCGCGACGACACCAACCCGCTCTGCTGGCAGGCCAAGGCCTGGACGGGCCGCTGCTTGCAGGAAATCGATCAAGCGAAAGACGCGCTCAAGACATACGATGACGTCATCAATCTCAAGGACACGAGCCCGGCGGTGGAAGCCGGCAGACGGCTGGCCCGCTACTTCCGCCTGCTTGTCATTGAGAAAGACACCAAGATCAAGGATCCCCTGGCCGAAACGGTGCTGGAAGGCGGAAAGTGGCTCGATACGTACCGCGCCTATCTCAATACGCCCGAAGGTTACGGCGTTCGCTGGCTGGTCGCCGAGGCCTACAAGGACCAGGCCCTGAAGATCCCCAAGGCACAGCAAAGCCAGAAACCGGCCCAGGACCTTTATGCCAGGGCTGAGAAGCTCTATGGCGAGCTGGAAGCGACCGAAAACGACTATTCGCAAAAGGCCCGCGAGCGCAAGCTCAACATCATCATCACCCGGTCGGAAGGGCGCACCAAGGGTGACATCAACAAGCTGCAAAACTTCCAGGAATGCTACCTGCGCGCCCAGGCCGAGATCGGCCACATGGCGGAAGAAGCCAAGAAGGACAAGAGCGGACTGCCCGGCGAGGCCAAGAAGCGGGAAGAGCAGCGCAAAGAGCACTATGAGAACATCGTCGCCGCGTTGATGCGCGGCCTGGACCTGGCCGACGCCAAGACCGCCGCGTCCGACCGGACCGAAGCGCGCTACATTCTGGGTTACGCCTATTTATCTGTTGGCGATCCGTACCGGGCGGCCCTGGTAAGCGAGGACCTGGCCCGCGACCTGGCGCGCACGGACCTGAAGTCGAACCGTGGGCCGACGGCCGCCGCCTATGCCCTGCAAGCTTATTCGCAGGTGATTGCGGATGAGGAGCGCGGCGCGGGCCGGGCCAGCTACCTGAGCGCGGACCGCGAGCGCCTGCGCCGCCTGGCTTTGTTCATGGAAAAGACCTGGCCGTCCGGCTCGGCCACCGATGCGGCCCGCCACCAGTTGGGGATCATCGCCTTGCGCGAAGGCAAGTTCCAGGAAGCGATCGACACTCTGTCGCGGATCACGGCCGGCTATCCGGCGTTCATCATTTCGCAGTTCCAGCTGGCCAGCGCGGCCATGCAAGCCCACAAGGAGAAGACGCCGCTGCGCAAGGGAGAGCCTCCTTTCCCTGAGCAGGCGGTCGCAGCCTTGAAGAAGGTCCCGGAGCTGCCCGCCAATGCCGACATCGCGACCGCCCAAGTCTATGTATACGCCCGGCTGGAGCTGGCCAAGGTGCTTTTCGCCAACAAACAATACAAGGAAATGGACGCCCTGGTGAATGATCTCACCAAGCGCTTCCCGGGCATGAAACTGGACGTGAACGTCAAAAAAGAGCTCCAGCCGCAGGTCGATGCCTTGCCGCTCTACGTCGCTTATGGTCTTGCCGACTCTGAATTCCGCCAGGGCCATTTTCCCGAGGTCCGCAAGCTGGCCGAGCCGCTGGTCGCCCAGGTCAAGAGCAACTCGGTTCCCAAGGTCGTGGACCCGCGAATGGTGCGCGGCATGTTGGGTCTGGCCTTGCGGGCCAGCGTTCAAGAAGGCAAGACCAAGGAAGCCACGGAGATGCTCGATTTGCTCCAGAAGACGGCCGGTGAACTGGAAGGCGGCATCACGTTGATCTTGCAAGATATCGTCAGCCAGCTCAAGGCCCATTTGGAGGAGTTGAAGTTGAGAGGCAAAGGGGCCGAGGCCGAGCTGGAAAAGACCAAAGCCAGTTTCGCAGCGTTCCTGGACGAGCTGGCCAAGGCCAAGGACCTGAAGCCCGACACCATCCGCTTTCTGGCCTTCAGCTATGCCAGCCTGGACAAGCATGACACTGCGGCCAAGCTGCTCGGCAGCATTCCCAAGCCGCAGCCTACTGCACTCGTGGCGATCAAGGACGGCGAGAGCCAGGAAGACAAGGAAAAACACGAGAAGGAAAACGAAAAACGCACGAAAGAAAACCAGGACAAGGAGGCGTTTTACCAGGCAGCACGCGTCCTCCTCGCACGCGAGCTGCGCCTGGACAAAAAGTTCGAAGAGGCGGGAAAAACGCTCGACGAAATCATGATTACCGACGCGGGCAAGCGCAGCATCGAGACCATGCGCGAGCACAATCTTCTGCTTGAAGACCAGGAAAAGTTCGCTGCCGCCTTCAAGGAATGGGACGCGCTGATGAAAAAACTCAAGCCGCGCGTCAACGATAACAAGATCAAGGACCAGTACTACGAATGTTACTACCACCTCACCTACTGCTATTACAAGTACTCGCTGAAGTTGACCGATGAAACCAAGAAACGCGCGGGGATCAAGAAGGCGGCCGGCTTCATGTTCAAGCTGGAATCCAGCAAGCCGGACATGGGTGGCGAAATCCTCAAGAAGCGCTACGACGATCTCCTCGAGAAGGAGCCGCTTCTCAAGGAGCAATACGAGGACCTGAAAAAAGCGGCCCAGTAGATTCTCCCTTTTTGAACAGTAGTCAGAAAAGAACCTGATGAACAAAGGAACTAGCACAATGAAGCGTTTTGCGATGGGCCTCCTGGTAGTTGGGATTCTCTGCTTTGCCGGCAATCCCCGGGCTCGGGCCCAGGATGAGGTTCGTTACTACGATCGTGCCGCCAAGCAGGAGGCGAAGGCCTCGGGCTCCATCCAGTCCGAGTCGCCCAGCCAGATCGTCCTCAAGCAAGGCGCGGGCACGAAAACAATACCCGCGGTGGACATCATCGAGGTCGTCTACAAGGTGGGCGACCTGGTGAACTTGAAGTACCGCGGCGCCCGCCTCAACGAAAACACCGCCTACTCGGGCGCCAGCGCCGACGAGCGCAAGAAGGCCGTTGGCTTCGCCCTGTCGAAGTACAAAGAGATGTTGCCGGACGTGAACGACGCAAAGGTCAAGAAGCACTTCGAGTTCACGATTGCCAGGCTGCTGGCCCGGGAGGCGGAAGAGGACTCCGACAAGGCCAGGACGGCGATGGGCAAGCTCGAGCAGTTCATGAAGGACCATCCCGAAAGCTGGCAGATCAGCGCCTGTGCCAAAGTGCTCGCGCAGTTGCAAATGGACCAGAAGGATTTCAGCGCCGCCTTGAAGACTTACGAGACGCTGGCCCAGACGCCGAAGATCTCAAAAGAAATCCGCCAGGAATGTGACCTGATGACCGCCCAGGTACTGATGGCCGACAGCAAGTTTGCGGATGCGGAAGCCAAACTGCAGGCCCTGTCGCAGACGGTGCCTTCGGATGATCCCCAGGCCATTCGCATCCAGGTGTCTCTGGCGCAATGCATGGCGGCCACCAACAAGATCGAGCAGGCCGTGCCCAAGCTCGAGGGCATCATCGCCAAGACGACAGACACTGACCTGAAAGCCCTGGCCTACAATTCCCTGGGCGATTGCTACCGCGCCGCGAAGAAGCCGGAAGACGCCTTGTGGGCCTACCTCTGGGTGGACGTCGTTTACCATCAGAACCGGCAGGAGCACGCCAAGGCCCTGTACTGGCTCGCGAAGCTCTTCAAGGAGCGGGGGGACGAGACCAAGTCGAAGCAATGCCGCGACCGTCTCGAGAAGGACAAGCAATTCGCCGGGCTGGAATTCCAGAGGCTGGCGGCTTCGGAAAAAACGGAAAAGTAAAAGAAACCACGGATGTCACGGATGACACAGATAAGAAATGGCCTGGCAAAGCTCAGATGCTCGAATGCGGCTGGTTATCTGCGTAATCCGTGAAATCCGTGGTCTGATGGTTTCTCCTGCAACGAAGATTCGCCTTGCTGGGGCGGAACGAGCCTTTCTATAATGAGCCCTTCCGAAAGAGAGCTTCAACTTCCCCGAGGACTTTCTGGGGCCGTAGCTCAACTGGGAGAGCGCAGCGTTCGCAATGCTGAGGTTACGGGTTCGATCCCCGTCGGCTCCACATTCTCTTCTGGCCAATCACCCAATTTATTTCTTTGGGCCTCCAACCGGCATCTGCTTGATTGCGGCGCCGTCTTTCGGGTACCCGATCGGCTCAGGAGTTATGTCCATTGCAGGGTCGTCAGTTACCTCAGTGATAGACGCAGTCATCGTCGACGAGTGGTCCACATAAGGGCTTTCGTACTCCGAGCTTTCAGAACTATGGTGGAAGAGCCCCCGTATCCAACCGCGGATTTTCGAGCCCTTCGCTGGCTCTTCGGAACTCCATCCGTATTCGTTGGCGCCGGACGCCATATAGGGCTCCGAGCTTCCCATGACAACGGGAGCTTCCTCTGTAACGTTTGGCATTACAACTTCGCCAACCACGACGGGCGTGGCCGGGGCTTCCTCTGCCACGTAGTTGTCTTGGCTGCAATCGGAGCATTCCGAATGACGGTGGAAGAGGCCGCGGACCCAACCGCAGATTTTCGATCCTTTGTGGGAGCCAGACTCTTCGACATACTCTGTGCCCTCGCAATCACAGCTCTGGGGGCTAACCATCCCGGAGTAAACCGATACGTGAGCCCCATCGGCTGGACTTGGTGCTGGGATGGGTGTCAAGGGTGGGCCGTCGCCGGCTGCCCAGGTTGTCATGACAAGCAGCAATACCGAATTCATACCTATCCTCCTTGAAGAATTCCTTCGGCTCCGAGTCGAAAAGACAGGTTTGGATGGCTTCCAACCAAAACAATCCTGTCAGCCTGAAATGTCGGCAAGTTCGGCAGGCTCACGACCCGTGGCACAACGCCAACTTGCGACGCTTGCGGCTTATGATCTACTTTCGGAAAGCGGCTTCGGCTCTCATCAGCAGCAATTGCCTTTTCGCACAGACCATGGGCGATGAAGAATCCGGTGGGAAAGGCAGAAAGTTCTTTGCGTTCCATGCCGATTTTGCGTGCTCACGGCTTGGCGAACTCGCTGTCGTCGAGCCGCTCCAGGAATTGCACTTCGACCACCTCGACATCCATGAGCTTCTTGCCCTCCCGGAATACCGTGATTTTCTTCGGCGATTTCAGGCCGCCGACATCCCGGTACTCGTGGATGACGCGTTGTTCGGTAAGCTCCTTGCCGGAAAGCAGGTCCACGGTCCGGTGTTGTACCAGGGCGAGCAAACCGTCGTCCTTGTAGAAGTAAAGGTTGACGTCGCGAAAGCCCCTGGCCGATACCCGGACACCGGTTACGGGGCGATCGTCGACCTTCAGCTCTCCGATCAGGGAAAGCTCGTACATTCTGTCATTAAGCGTGGTCAGGCGGTTCACGCGGATCATGTGGGCGGCTTCCTTCATCTCTTTAAGGATTGGCCCGTCCAGTTCCTTCGTTTTACCGTTGACGTTAATCCAGGCCTGTTGGCCGTTAAAGACCTTCGTGACGGTGTTCTTGATGCCGTTGTTTTCGATAGCCATGACTTCCTTGAAGCGGCCCGGCAGTTGGCCGCAGACTTCCTGGGTGAAGGGGACGCCGTTCATGACGTTGAGAATGCCCCGGTTCTTGCTCCGCCCGGCTTGATACTGGTTGAGCTTCTGCTCGCCGCCGAAGGCCGTGATCGCTCTCGCGATGATGGCGCGCGCGTCATCCTGCGCGGCGGCGAGGTTGGTACCTTGCGACGCTTGCGGCTTAGGGCCGAGCACAAGGGCGAGTGTCAGGGACATCAGAAGGGACTGACGCATGAGCGAATTCCTTTTCAGAAGAAACCCATCGGCCAGCTTGATCAAAGACCATGAAACTGCTTCACCTGCGGGACAACAGAAAGATCGTGGTTCGTTCAAGAGCATCGCAGCGCTCCAAAACGTGCCAATCTTTGAAGCACGGACTCTGGATCAGCCGTACTCTTGCCTCAACAGTCGGCCCCCCTGCCACTACCCAGAGGCGCTCCCCCGAGGATGGAGGAGCCTCGACCTGGGAGCTATCTTGCGACGCTTGCGGGCTACCTTGCGACGCTTGCGGCTTATAAGTCGATCCGAGGCAGCGAAAATAATACTCGTATTCCCATTGATTGCCTTCGACGGCATCTCCGGGCATGCGATGGGACAAGACATAGGCCGTCGCTCCAGCGGAGTCGGGACGTTCCCAGGGGTTGGCGACCCGGTAGAACGTCAGCCCCAACGGGGCCACCAGGCACACCACCACGACTACGGCCGCCGGACGGAAGTGTGCCCGGCACCAACCGAGGACGGGCGCAATGCCGGCAGCGATGCACAGCACGACCGCCGGCGCAGCGTACAGTTCAACGCGGGCATGCCCAAAAGGATAATGCTTCAAGTAGGCGCCGACCACGGCCAGCGCAATCGGCACGAGGAGGAGCGTTACCAGTGCCTTGTGCCCGCCACGCCACAGGGCGACTGCGCCGGCGACCGCAACAATTCCCAACAAACCGCCCGTCGGCTTGCAGCAGTAGCGCAGCATTTCGAAAGTGGAGACCACCGTCCAGCCGGGCACCGTCCAGGGGCGCTCCCAGTGGGGAAACTGCCTTTCCCAGAACCACATGAGCTGATCATTGCGCTGAGCATGGACCGGGCCTCGAACCAGCAGGAGAAACGAGGCGCCGACTACGAGCGCCAGAAGGCCGTAGGCGACCTTGCCGCCTCGCCCCTGCTCGCGCCAAACTGCCGGCAGGAGCGCCAGCATCAGTCCGCCATAAAGAAAGCACGCGGGGTACGAGAGGAAAATGAAAGGAGGCGCCAGAGCGATGTACAGACTCAACTGCCGGCCCGGGGTCCAGGCACGCGTCCAGCAAAAAACGCCGAGAAACACAGTGGCGCAGAGCAGATCAACGGTGTACGGCTTGGACTCGCAAGAATGCCACAAAATGCGATCGGAACAGGCAAACAACAAGAGGGCCCAGGGCACGGCTTCCGGGCGCAGTACGCGCTTTGCAATCGGCGCCATGAGGCAGAGGGCCACGCAACTAGCCAGAAAGGGCACGAGTCTCCAAACGTATGTGTTGTCGCCCAGGCCCCACCCGGCCGCCTTCTCGACCCACAGGAATAGGGGCGGCGCCGCCTCCGAAAAGAACAGGGGCCCGAGAAGCTGTGAGTAACTCTTGTCCAGCACGTTGAGGATGACCGCCGCCTCGTCATGCCACAGCGAGGGACCGCGCAGATAGTGATAAGAACGCAGTCCGAGGCCCAACAATACCAGGAAGAGCGTTGAGCCCACGGCCTTTGCCAGCTGCTGACGGCTTACCGTCATGTTCACCTCGGAGATGCCCCAGTGCCACGACAATCTGCGTTTGACGGGTCCTGGGCAGCATCCTATGGCACATGGGTTGATTTTTTCTTGCTGTATTTCTGAACACACTCATTCGCCTTTTTCGCATTTTTCCTATTTTGCGTGGCCATAGGTTCTTGACAGTAATACACTCTACCTACCTCTACGAACTCGCCAACTTGTAAGGAGCAGCAGTGCAGCAACACCCGCAAGGAATGGACATCGAAGAAATCGACTGCATGGACCGCGACCAACTGATCGGATTCCTTCAGGAACAAAACAAATCCTCGACCTTTCGCTTCACCCGTGCGTGGCTGAAACGGCAGGGAACGCAGCGCCTGCGCGACTTGGTGCGCGCTTCCCGGGAATTTAGGGCCGCGGCCCCGAGCGCGAAGCAAAGGGAAGACGTTCCGGCCAAAGCTTATACGAAGACGGGGCAAGGGTCAGCCCAACTGCAAAATGCCTGAGCCCGCTCAACCCGACCAAGCGGATTCGGCGCGGATGTCCAAGACAGATTGGAGTGCTTCGTGGCGAAGGTCGGCTTGTGTGCCCTGGCCGGGGCCCTGATAGGAGCGGTCGTTGTCCTCATGGTTGTCAAGATCGGCGGGCCGGCAGTTGTGCGGACTTCGGTGACTGTCGTGCCCCAGCCTGGCACTCCCCCAACGACGATCGATTCTTCCTTCAACGTGGACGACGTGTTGAGGACGCTGGCCTTGGTGTTGGGTTTCTGTTCGGGCGCCATCGTCGGGGCCCTTGCCGGGTCCGTGGGCAATCGAGCCGGTTGAGGGCGCGGCCCTATCTGCCGAACAACCGAGAGATCCAACTCTTGCGACCGTCTTCCTTTTTCGATGTCTGCCACGGGGGGACCAGAGAGTGGATTCTTTGCCAGTGGGCGCCTCCCAACGTGCTTTCGAAGCTGTGGATGCTTTCTTCTTGGCGGATCAAGTCGCCGATTTCTTGAAGCGTCAGGCGGTTGCCCAGCTTGCAACCTCGGGTGGTAGCCGGCAACGCAGCCATGCTGCGCTCCATCGCCTCCAAAAACCCTTGCTTCCGGCCAAAAAGCAAACCCAACACACACAGATCCTGCAATGACTGGTTCGGGTCCTTGGGATTCTCGCGAGCCAAGGCGCGACAAACTGCTTGATCCACGTCGTCGGCCGCGCTTTCATCCCTGAGAGAAGCCAATGCCTCCGCCAGGAGAACGCTCAAGGACGTATTTTGCTCTTTCGACAACATGGTCCGCAGGGAGCTGCTGATTCTCTCGCTTTGCGCCGGCGAAAGCTGTTGGCCAACCAGCTGTGCGATGCGAGTGTTGGTCTCTTGAAGGGGCTCTCGTTTGGCGACCGCCTGAAAAAGAGCAAACACGGACTGATCGAGCCGGCCGGCACCCCTGGCCGCGTCCGCGCTATCCGTTTCGCTGACCTTGTCGATGCGGAACGTAGGCGCCGGCAAGGGACGCGAGTCCGGGACAGTGAAATCCCGGGTGTGAGAAGGGGCGTAAATGTATATGTGCGCTTCGCTCCCCAGGCGGTGGGAGGCAAAGCCAATCCAGGCACCGGCGGTGCATTTCGGGCAGGTGAGGGTTGCCAGCGTGCCGCCCAGGCCGGTCCGGCCGAAGATGCACCCGCCAAGACGAACCGTGCCGTGGCAATACCAGCAATTCGCCGCACCTTCCACTTCGAGCGCGCGGTCCTGGATGTGGGTGGCATGGAGCAGGACGACACTGGCCCGGCCGCGCTGCACGACCCCGGCCGCCTCCGCCCTCTCGGGAACGGACGGCGAATGATCGATCTGCCATTCACTCACGGATGATGGTTCTGACACTAGAGCGGGAACCGCCAAAACCCGGCCGCACGCCGGACAATGGCGCAGCTTACCCGCATAGGCATCGCTTACTCGCAACTGGCTGCCGCATTCACAGGTCAAGACAATGGGCATGATGGCTCCGCCCAATCTGCACGGTGTGGGCCAATCAATGATACCCAAACAAACCGCTTTCTGGTCCGTCTTAACTATGGGATACTCAAGCAAACATTGTCACAGTTTTTCAAGAGGAGATGAACTATGCGACGAACATTGTGGATTGCGTCACCGGTGCTGGCGCTCGCCCTGGCCGCGATCTGTCTTTTCAAGCCTTCGCCGTCCCCTGCCGGCGCAGGCAAGTCCGACCCGGCTGGCATCCCGCCGAGCCGGTCGCCGTTTGCCCAACTGCCCATTGCCCGCGTCGTTCTTTTCAGCAGCGGAGTCGGTTACTTCCAGCGTGAAGGCGAAGTTGACGGAAACACCCGCATCGATCTGTCCTTTCCGGTCCAGGACATCAACGATCTGCTCAAGAGCATGGTCTTGCGCGACCTCAACGGCGGCCAAATCAGCGCCGTCAGCTACGACAGCCACGACCCGATCGACAAGACACTGCAGAGCTTCGCCGTCAATCTCACCAATAACCCCGGCTATGGCCAGATCCTCAACCAGGCCCGCGGCGAAAAAGTCGAAGTGGTGCTGCAACAGGGCAACGTCAACCAACCGGGCACCCTGAACGGCGCCATCATCGGCATCGAGCGCCAGAAGCAGCAGGCCGGCAAGGATGGCGCCCTTGAGATTGAAATGCTCAACCTCTGGTGCGGCGACGGCATGCGCAGCGTGCGCCTCACAAATGTGCAGCGGGTCCATTTCCTCAATCCCGTCATGGACAGCGAGTTCAAGCGTGCCTTGAACGTTCTGGTCATGTCCCATGATGCGCAAAAGAAGTCGGTCAGTCTCAGCTTCACCGGAGATGGCAAGCGGCAAGTCCGGGTCGGCTACGTGGTGCAGAACCCCATCTGGAAGACGAGCTATCGGCTCGTGCTGGGCAAGGACAACAAACCGTTCTTGCAGGGCTGGGCCGTGGTAGAGAACCCGAGCGACGAAGACTGGAACAACGTGCGGATGGCCTTGGTCTCGGGCAGGCCCATCTCGTTCCAGATGAACCTGTACCAGCCGCTGTACGTGCCGCGGCCCCTCGTGGAGCCGGAACTGTTCGCTTCTTTGCGGCCCCAGACCTACGGCGGCGGCATGGGCATGATGGGCGCCATGGCCGGAGCTCCTCCAGCCAACGCGCCGGCCCCGAGTAGTCCGATGAATGATTCCTCGATTGCGGTGCCTGGGTTTGGCCTAGCGAAACCGGGAAAGACGGAGCTCAAAATGGAGCTGCGGAAAGGCCTGAACGATGCCGATGCTCTCCAGGTGAACGAATTCGGACTGCCCGGCGTCGCATCGGCAGCGACGGCACGCGACCTGGGCGACTACTTCGAGTACAACATGGATAATCCCGTCAACCTGCCCCGGCAGAAGTCAGCCCTCCTGCCCATCGTCAACAAGGACATCGAGGGCACCAAGGTCAGCATCTACAACGAGTCGACGCATAACAAGTTCCCCTTGTTCGGCCTGAAGTTCAAAAACACCACCGGCCTGCACCTCATGCAGGGCCCGATCACCGTGTTCGAGGGCAACAGCTACGCCGGCGACGCCCGCATCCTCGATTTGCAGCCCAAGGAGGAACGCCTGATCAGCTACGCCATCGACCTCGGCACCGAGGTCGAGCCGGTCGCCAAGAGTGAGCCCGAACGGCTCATTGCCGTCAAGATCAACAAGGGGATTCTCCTGGCCACCCACAAGCTCCGTCAGAAGAAGACCTACAACGTCAAGAACCGCAGCGAGCACGATCGCACGCTCATCGTTGAACACCCGTTTCGCCCGGACTTCAAACTGGTAAGCCAGGAAAAGCCGGCCGAGAAGACGCGCGAAGTTTATCGCTTCGAGCTGAGCGTGCCGGCGGGGAAAATGGCCCGCCAGGAGGTGATGGAGGAGCAAGACCTGGTTCGGCAGGTCATCCTGACCAATGCGGATGACCAGAACCTGCGGATTTTCTTGAGCAGCCAGGTCAGCAGCGACCAGGTGAAAGATGCCCTGAAGAAAGCGACCGAACTAAGGAACCGCATGGCGGACACGCAACGGGAGATGGCCCAGGTGAAAACACAGTTGCAAGCGATCACGGAGGACCAGACCCGCCTGCGTGCGAATCTAAAGGAAATGCCGCAGACTGCTCCGGCTTACAAGCGTTACCTGGAAAAGTTCGACAAGCAGGAAACGGAGATCGAACGCTTGCAGGAGCAGACCAAGAAGCTGCAGCAGGCCGAGCAGCAGGAACGCAAGGAGTATGAGGGGTATTTGAGCGGCCTCAATGTCGAATAAGAAAGAATGGATCGGAGAACCGAGAATGAAAACCAGTGCCACGCACGCCCGATGTTCATTCTCGGTTCTCGGTCTCCGTTCTTCAACGAAGGATTCTTCTCATGGGTGCGTCACGTGACGACTTCACAAAATACCCGAGAACGCCGCATCTCTTCGGCTCGCGTGGCACGGATGATGACAAGCATCTCGGCGAAGACGAGTCTCTGAACTTCATCGCTGATGCCTCACTTGTCGTGGAGGAGAAACTGGACGGCACGAACACCGGCATCCACTTCACGTCAGCCGGACGCATGGTTCTTCAGTGTCGAGGACATGAAATCACCAAAGGGATGCACGCGCAGTATGACTTGTTCAAGCAGTGGACGATGGGCAAACGCTCTGCGCTCGAAGTGATCCTGGAGGATCGGCTGATCCTTTTCGGCGAGTGGCTGTTTGCACGCCATTCGGTGCATTATCGCCGTCTGTCGCACTATTTCTTCGAGTTCGACATGTACGACAAACAAAGGCAGGTATTCCTCGATCTGTCGACCCGGTTGCACAAGCTCGAAGCAACAGGCATTGCCACGGTGCCGGTCGTCCATCGCGGCCCAGCAACAGCCGACGAGCTTCGCAACCTGATCGGCCCATCCCGGTTCGACAGCGTTTTCGAGGACCCGCTCACGGGCCGGACGGACAACCTGATGGAGGGGCTTTACCTGCGCACCGAAGCCGACGGCCGCGTGACCGGGCGCGCCAAGTTCGTGCGCCCTGAGTTCGTGGAAAAGATCAAACAAAGCGAACATTGGCAGCATCGAGCCGTGGTGCCAAACCTTCTGGCGGAAGGCGCGGAGATCTGGTCATGAAACAGCGTCCATCGTCACCAAGGATGGATCGAGATGAACGTAATGGGCCATCCAGCAGTCCGAGCATTCGGTGCCGATTTCATGGCCGTTGCTGCACACCGTGTTGATGCCGTCCAGTCCGTCCAGGCCGCAGCAGCCGTTGAGGCGCTTCGGGTCCCGGTGCAGCTGCGTGTTGACCAGGTCGCTCAAGTTGAGGATGAAGTGGTCCTTGACGGCCGGGTCCTGTTCCCAATCGCCCAAGGTGTAATAGCCCTGCGCGATGGAGTCCTCGCCTCGCGCCGTGTTCAAGCGGAAATCTTCGGGCAGGGCGCGCACGGGCTGGGTCACGGGTAGCTGGCACTGGGCGCAATGGAAAACGAGCTGCGTCGCCTCCTGAACGACATGAATTGTGGCGGCGCTCTTGGACGGCTGTTGCATCATGGCTTTCCTCCAAAAGTACAAGGACCACGCCAAAGAAACGGAAAGGATACTTCGTACTTATTTATTCCGGTGCCTCTCGGCAAGCTTGTGCCGTTCACCGGGCAGCAAAAAATCGATGAACGCCTGACTCGCCGCAGCCCGGCGCTCCCCCCGGCGAAAAAGAATGCCCGAATGAATCGGCCGGATCTCCTCGCCCAGGTGGCGCGCTGTCACCCGGTGGCCGCGTGTCACCGCGCCGCTGGGCATCAAGGGCACAATCGACACTCCCAGCCCTGCCTCCACCATCCGAACGATGATTTCCGTGTTGGTTGTCTCCATATCGACACGGGGCGACAGGCCTTGTCCGTGAAAGGCATCGACCACGTGTTGCCGGCCCGTCGAGCCCCGCTCAAAGAGGATCAGCGGCACATCGGTCAGGTCTTGCAAACTTACTTTTTTCTTGCGCAGGAGCGGGTGGTGCAAGGGCGTGATCAGGCTCCAGCCCATCGAGAACAGATGCAGGTACTCCAGCTCGGGCGACGACTCATACGGCGCGGCCACGCCGAAAGCCAGGTCCGGGTTCTTGAGCAGCGCTTCTTCGATCTCCTGTTCGGTCTGGTTGCTGAGGCGAACGTGAATCCGAGGAAAAGCCCTGTGAAAGCGCCGTACGGCATCGATCAACACGTACAGGATCAGGTACTGGGTAGCGGCGACGTGAATCTCGTGCGACTCGCCGGCTTGACCGAATAACTCGGCCAGTTGATTGCCGCGTTCCACGAATGCCGTTGCGTGCGGCAGAAATTGCCGGCCATGTTCCGTGAGAGGTTGCCCGCGGCGCGGGCCGCGGCGCTTGTGGTACAGTTCCACCCCCAGCCGTTCTTCCAGCGCCAACAGCCGGTTGCGCACTCCCTGCTCTGTGATGTGCAGCACGCGTGCGGCCCGGCGAAGGTTTCCGTGCCGGGCCAGCTCGACGAACGCAGCCACCTGATCGGTGGAGAGAGAAAGAAATCCCGGCATGGTCGATTCAGCCCCTTCGCAGCATACAATAATAACCTTGATGAAAACAATTATAAACAATTCTTTCTTCGCGAACAGGCAGAGTAATATGCGCTGGGTAGTCGGAGCCGACCTGGCTTACAAGAGCTACGCCTTGGGCCTGCTTCAAGGCCTCTGGGAAACGTTAGGCGAGTGATCTCTAACCCCGCAACTTGGAGGGCCAACTTATGAGTCCCATGCGACAAAGCCTGAGCTTGATTCTAGGTCTCATCCTCGTCGCCTCCCTGGTTCCCAGCCGAACCGAGGCCCGCGACGAATGGTTTCGCGGCCTGGATTTGGAGCCAGCGGCGTCCAGGGCAGACCTCGTGATGATCGTCCGCGTTGCCGAGGTCAGCGAAGCGAAAATGGTCTTCGGCGGTAAAGTCGAGCGGGCGGCTCAGCAGTTCAAGTTCGAACCGGTGCGCACCCTCAAGGGAGTGTTTGCCCGCGACGCCCTCCTGCTCACCAGCGAGGACCTCGGCGTTTACGGCGACGAGCGGTCTGCGCTCGAGCGCGGCCAGGTACGCCTGCTTCTGCTGGGACGGTCGGGCATCGGCTACGCGAACCAAAACCAGGCCGGCGGGCTCGACCAGTCCGTGCCGCCGCTGCGGGATGAGAATGATCCGCTCCGGGCTACCGTGGAGGTGTTGATCACGGTCAGCCAGGAACACGACCGGGGCAAGAAGGTCACATTGCTTTTGAACGGCCTCAAAACAGCGAAAGGCCCGGCCGCCATTCCGTTGCTGGTCGCGCTGCAGCGGCGCGCACTGCTGGCGGCCCAGATGCCGGCAACGGCCGCCGCGGTCACCAGTCACCTAGGTGACCCGTCGGCGCCCGTCCGTGAAGCCGCGGCCCGAACGCTGCAGCTGTTACTCGAGGCCGACTATCTCGATCGTCAAGAATGGCGTGAAGAACCCGTGGCCGTCCTCGCCGCCGACTTGCAGCAGAAAGATTCGGACCTCATGGCACGGCTGGCGGAGCTGGGCGCCCTGGGGGCAGCGGGCGAACCGGCGCTCAAGAACGAGGCGGCCGTCCAGCAGCTCAAGTTAAACAGGCCACGGCAGACGTTTGCCGAGCGCTCGGTGTTGCTGCAGATAATCGGGAAAAACAAGATGGCGGGCCAGCGTGACGCCCTGCTGGCCTTCGTGGAACAAATGCCGCTGGACGCTCCTTCCGACTTGCAGTTCACAGCGGACCGGGCGCTCGCGCGGCTGGATACGAAACAGGCGCTCAAGACGCTGGTCCAGCGCATGAAGAACAAGTACGCCCTCGGCCTCGACGTGGCCACGGAGATCGCGCTGCTTGGAGAGCTGCGGGCAGCTGCCGCCGTGCCCGCCCTGCTGGATGCCTACAAGCTTTCATTGAATCATGGAGAAAAAATGCAGTTTGCCGTGGCTTCTGAAACGCTTGCTGATCACAAGCTGTCCGACCCGCGACTGGTCGCCCCGCTTTCGAAGCTGCTCGACGTTCGCCGGCCCCATTTGCGCTGGCAAGCGATCCAGGCGCTCCGCAAGATCGACACGGACGAGGCGGCCAAGGCGGTCCACCCGCACCTGCGCGAAGAGGCCGACCTGTTCCGGAAGCTGCAGCTCGCCGAGTTTCTCGGGCGGCACGGTATCCGCGACGGCTATGCGTTCGCGATCGAGCACATGTCCGAGCCGCACCTGCTGGAGCAGGCGGTTGCCGCCCTGGCTGCGATGCGCGAGCCCAAGGCCGTGCCGGCGCTGCGTGACATCTTGAAGACGAGCCACGATACCACCTGGAACACGGCAGCCATTCGCGCTTTGGGTGCTCTGGGAGAAAAGGAATTCGCCGGCCAGTTCCTGGAAATCGTCCAGGACTTGAAGCGCCCCCTGGCCCTGCCCGCGCTCATCGCGTTGGGCGACCTCGGCGAAGTGAAAGCCCTGGCCAAGATCAAAGAAGGGCTGGCCTCCCGCAATGAGCGCATTGTCCTGGGCAGCGTCCGGGCAGCGGCGAAGCTGATACCACTGGCCATGGTCAAGACCGATGATCTGCGGGACCAATTGGCTGGCCTGGTGGAGGATGCCGACGCTGCCCAGGAAGTGCGTGTGGCTGCCCTCGAAGCTTTGGTCACCATGAAGGACCCGCGCCTCGATCGCGTGTTGGCCTCAACCGTGCGCGACTCCGGCCTCGAAGGCAGCGGGCTTTTGGACCGCGTCGAGAAACTGCTTCGCGAGCGGAAAGTACAACTGGCGTAAATTTCGCAACGGACCGCTAAGGGGCTCTCTCTCCGCGTAAACGGCGCAGTTCGGCTTCTAGTTCTTGGAGACGTTGCTCGGCGGCCCGGCGTGCATCTGCCTCGGCGTGCTCGCGTTGCTCGGCGGTCCGCCGTGCTTGCGCTTCGGCTTGCTCCCGCTGTTCCGCGTCCTGCCGTGCCAGACGTTCCTGCACGTAGTCGCGCAGCTCTTCACCCGTATCGGCATCGAAACATACCACACGCTCGTCCCGCAACGCTAACCACAATCCCACCGGCTCCAGAAACAGTCGGCCCTGCGCATCCAGCGGGATCGGTTCGTACCCGTCCGGAGTGTGCCGGTAGCCAACCAGTCGCCGAGGCCCGCCTTCGCGCTGCTGGTCCACCAACACATACATGGGCACGCCGGCCTGGTGATATTCCCGAAATTTGTGCACCACGTCGTTTTCACGCGTGTTGGGCGACACGTCTTCGATCGCCAGAACGCAACGACCGCCCGAAGGAACCACGCGGAAGGTCCCGGCCGTCAAGTCGGGCTCGACAGCCAGGTGCCCGAATACGGACACATCTGGTGACGGGTTGCGCAGACCGGGAACGCCCCAGTCCACGAGGCCGTCGCGCAGAACGAAAAACCCGGGGCGGTCGTGATTCTTGGCCCGGATGACGTCAGCGAGGTAGATGCATTCCAGAGTATGACGGGGCGCTTCGGGACTGACATCGCCCTCCTGCGGGTGCAGCAGGTCTTCCAGCGTCAGTGGCTGCCGATACCACTCGACCGGGCCGTCGGCAGCCGTGCGGCGCACATCGCGCCAGCCGTAACGGTAGGGATCTCCTCCCCGGGGTGGTTCGGGCTCAGGGAAGTCGGCACCAGGGTCCGGGTCATCAGAGCTTCTCCTGCAAAGTTAGGGGTTCGCGATTCCTATGATCGACCTGTTCTACGGCCGAGTTCCAGAGTGATCGTTACGCGCATCCGTCAAAAGTTCGTAAATCTCTGTTTGCATTCCGCACGTCCAGCCTGTACAATTTCTCCTGGTTGACTTACCTGTGCTGCCCCAAGCCCCCCTACGCAGCACACATTGAGATGCCAAAGTAGAGAATTGCCCACCAAGCATAAACGCCCTTCGACCTCTGTTTAACAAGGAGTCGAAGCCAGCCGAGTAATCCTGGAACCCGCCAAGGACCCCACCGCTACGGACCGACCCGCCGGCTCCGATATCTGCCGAGAGGAGCCCATGCTGCACGACGATTCGAGTAATCACAGGAACGGACTGACCGGGCATGCGTTGCGCAACGCCCATCTGCGCCAGCGTGCGCTGGCGCGGGCGGAGTCGGCCCCGCCGCTGGCACGGACGGTCGTCAAAATCCGGGCCGACAAATTGGGCATGACACGCCTGGAATTCTGCCGCCGGTCGGGCATCAGCCGCGGCACCCTTCGTGATTTGGAAATCGGCGTCCATGTTCCCACAAGGCGCATCCTCAAGCAGTTTTTGACGTTTTGCCAGCAGTGCCGGGTCGATGCGGCGCATTTGGAAGAGCTGCGCGGGCTCTACACCGGGCCCGGCGATACGCTGCAAC
>Ga0207106_1088_pt1 | contig 17785 bp, 13 predicted proteins | sample Alteio_BWMinHeat_78_FD_153535 | JGI IMG/M metagenome (GOLD analysis project Ga0207106, IMG submission 153535) | Enriched cells from forest soil in Barre Woods Harvard Forest LTER site, Petersham, Massachusetts, United States -... | ecosystem: Environmental > Terrestrial > Soil > Temperate forest >...
CTTCCACCCACGCGATACTGCTGGTAAACTTCCTGCGTAGTACCATCTATAGAAACGATCAGCCTGTCTAACCCGCTTTCAATAGTGCGCTTTGCATTTTCATCATTTAAATAGTGGGCGTTAGTGGATGTGGCAGTGTATATTTTTTTTTCGGAGGCATATTTCACCATATCCAGAAAATCAGGATTCAGATAGGGCTCACCCTGAAAATAAAATACGAGGTACAAAAGCTCCTTTGAAAGCTGATCGATAGTTTCTGAAAAGAAATCTTTTTTTAACATGCCCGTTGGACGTGTAAATGCTCTTAACCCGCTGGGGCATTCGGGGCAACGAAGATTGCAGGAGGTTGTTGGTTCAAATGAAATAGAAACCGGAAGTCCCCACTGGATCGGCTTCTTTGTCCATTTGCTGAGGTAGTAGCTTGCCAGCACTTTTGAAGCATTCCAAAAGCGTCGGAAAGTGAGCTTGGAAAACAAATTTGCAGTATCGTTCCAATTAAACCCGGGCATAAAAAGTAAAGATACTCAGAAGCCATCATTAACTTTATTAAACATGGAAACCGGCCTTCCACATAAAATTTCTTTTATCAGCGAATCTGTTGCAACAATTGATTTTGGAAACCTGGTTAATGAGGAAATAAATAAAAAAGCCATTGACTTGTTCAGTCATTTATCCCGGTTTCCGCTTGAAGGAATGATAGACGCAATTCCTGCCTACAGCTCTGTTACGATTTATTTTGATATTGCTTTACTCAGAAAAAAAGTTTCACCACGCAAAAAAATTTATGAATGGATATATGAAGAATTGCATAAACTGATGCTCAATGAATTTAAAAATGTGCAAACCGATAAAAATCTTGTTCGAATTCCTGTTTGTTATGAAGATGAATATGCCATTGACCTGCCATGGATCGCTGAGAAAAGAAATATTGTGCCCGGGGAAATAATCCGGTTGCATACTTCAAAACAATACAGGGTGTACATGCTGGGATTTCTGCCTGGCTTTGCCTATATGGGAGAAGTGGAAGAACAGATTGCAGTGCCAAGAAAACCACAACCGCAAGCTATTTCAGCCGGAAGCGTCGGCATCACGGGGAGGCAAACAGGCATTTATCCTTTACATTCTCCCGGTGGCTGGCAGATCGTCGGAAGAACGCCATTAAAAATGTTTGATAAAGATAAAGATGAGCTATGCCTGCTAAAGGCGGGTGACTATGTAGAGTTCTATCCAATTACAAAAAATGAGTTTGAGAATTATTAAACCAGGTGTGCTCGATACGGTACAGGACCTGGGACGGTATGGCTTTCAGCATCTAGGCATAAATCCTGGTGGAGCAATGGATCGCTTTGCAGCACAAACTGCAAACTTACTTGTTGGCAATAATATTGATGAAGCCATCATTGAAATGCATTTTCCTTCCTCAATATTTTTATTTCAACAGGAAACGATGATATCGGTTACCGGAGCAGATTTTTCGGCCACGATAAATGGCGAAGACATTCCCTTATGTCAACCTGTTATCGTTTCAAAGAATAGCATATTGCAATTTCAAAGATGGAAGCAGGGCGCAAGATGCTATTTAGGAATAAAAGAAAATTTAAATATTCAAAAATGGTTGAACAGTTATAGCACTAATATCAAAGCTGCCTGTGGCGGTTTTAACGGAAGGCCATTGCAAAAGGACGATGTAATTTCTTTCAAAGAAAAAAATCAGTATAAAATTTTTTTAGGTGAACAGGATTTCTCTTTACTTCCATGGAAAGCAGATATTGTTTGGAATGAAATACCAATAGACAGGGTAGCGCTTGTTCCCGGCAATGAATGGGAGTGGTTGACTGAAAATTCAAAAAAGGAATTTTTGAATGAGTCCTTTACGATCGGTTCTTTAGCGGACAGGATGGGTTATCGTTTGCAGACTACCTTACAGGCAAAGGAAAATAACGAGTTAGTCTCTGCGGCTGTAAGTTTTGGAACTATACAATTGTTGCCAAACGGAGAATTGATCATTCTAATGGCCGATCATCAAACAACTGGTGGTTATCCCCGGGTAGGCCACGTTATCTCTGCCCATTTACCATTACTCGCTCAAAAACAACCTGGTGATAAAATTTATTTCCGGCTTACCGACCAGCAGCATGCAGAAGAACTTTTTTTAAAACAACAACAACATTTGCTGCAACTCCAAAATGCTTGTAAATTCAAATTGGAAGAATTTTTGAATGCCGGCAATTGATATTAATTGTGATATGGGAGAGGAAATGGGTAATGATGAATTCATTATGCCCTTTATCAGCTCTGCGAATATTGCCTGTGGTTATCATGCAGGCAATAGAGAAAGTATGAAGCGAACTATCGAATTAGCCAAAAAAAATCATGTTGCCATCGGCGCTCATCCTTCTTTTTTTGATAAAGAAAACTTTGGAAGAACAGAAGTGAATCTGCCTGCTCATGAAATATATGACCTCGTAATCCTGCAGTTGAGAGCAATCGATCAAATAATTAGCGGGCAAAGAGAAAAAATGCATCATGTAAAACCGCATGGTGCCTTATATAATATGTCTGCTAAGCATCCTCAAACCGCTGTGGCCATAGCACAAGCGGTTAAAGATTTTGATGAGAATCTTATTTTGTTTGGATTAAGCGGAAGTTATTCTATTAAAGAAGCTGAAAAATTAAATTTGAAAACAGCCAATGAAGTATTTGCTGATCGTACTTACGGGGATGATGGCAGCCTCACTTCAAGATCACAGCCAACTGCATTGATAGAAGATGTTGATAAATCTGCAGAGCAGGCATTGCAAATGATAAAGAATAAAACGGTGAGATCGGTAAATGGAAATGTAATTTCAATTGTTGCAGATACAATCTGTATACATGGAGATGGAAGAAATGCAGTTGAACTCGCAAGGAATATTTACCAGGTTTTAAAGCAAAATAATATTGACATTAAAGCCATTTAAATTCAAATTTGGAGGTGTTGGTTTAGGGGCCGCATTCCTGATGGCAAATTCTTCCATCGGTCCCGGTTTTCTCACTCAGACTACAGTATTTACTCAACAATTACTCACCAGTTTTGGATTTGTCATTCTTGTTTCGGTTTTACTCGACATCGGGGCTCAGTTAAATACATGGAGGATACTAACAGTAAGTGAACTGAGAGCACAGGATCTTTCGAATAAATTATTACCGGGGCTTGGATACTTTTTATCGGTCATTGTTATTATGGGTGGTTTTGCATTTAATATTGGAAACATAGCAGGATGTGCATTAGGGGCAAATGTTTTAACTGGTCTGTCTTTTCAAAATGGTGCCTTGATCAGCGGTTGTATAGCCCTTGTTTTATTCTGGTCCAAAGAAATAGGTAAAATGCTTGATGGGTTTACAAAAACGCTGGGAACGATTAAAATTTTTCTCGCATTATTCATTGCTTATAAAGCCCATCCTCCATTGATCCAGGCAATTCATCACACCATTATTCCTGAAAAGATCAGTCCTATTGCCATTGTTACCATTGTTGGCGGAACTGTAGGTGGCTATCTCACTTTTTCGGGAGCACATCGTTTGCTGGATGCAGGAATAAAAGGAAAAGAAAATTTACACCAGGTTAATAGAAGCGCTTTAACCGGCATCATTATCTCAGCCACTATGCGATTTATACTATTTCTTGCAGTGGTTGGCGCCCTTACTCATGGAGCTGTTCTGAGTAACGATAATCCACCGGCCAGTGTTTTTCATTTTGCCGCCGGAGAAATTGGCTTCCGGATCTTCGGCATCGTGCTTTGGAGCGCTGCCCTCTCTTCGGTAGTGGGAGCATCGTACACTTCAGTTTCTTTTTTTAAAACTTTTCATCCTGTTTTTAAAAAATTTGAAAGACTATGTATTTCGATCTTTATTATTTTATCCACAGGCATATTTATTCTCATTGGTAAACCAGCACAGCTGTTAATTTTTGCAGGCGCTATCAATGGTTTGATTTTACCGGTTGCACTTGCGATCATTTTATTTGCCGCCACAAGAAAAAACATTATGAATGACTATAAACATCCCCTGTGGATGCAAATGGCAGGATGGATTGTTGTCTTAGTGATGAGTTGGATGGGGTGGATAACAATTCAGCAAACCATTTTACGGGTGTAAGGTTTCACAATAGTTGGATATCACCATCTCCGTTAACTAAAAAGACATATTTCCACAAAAGACCGCATGCTTGAGAACTAAAAACTATTGTTTGACGATGAAAAAACAATCATACTTATCAATCAGGACTGTTCAAATTATTTAATATTGCCACAGAGTAGTATAAAAATAAATCCAAGATTATTAGCTTTTATTTACTAAAATACTTAGCTTTATCAATCAAACGTAAAGACGCAATATTTTGCGTCTCTTCGGAGAATGTTAATTAATTTTTTAGACTGGCTGTACGTAAAACTTAACTTTGAATCATGGCAAAAACAGAAAAAACTACCGACGTGTCAAACATTAGCAGCGAAAAGCTGAAAGCCCTGAAACTAACTATCGACAAGATCGAAAAAGATTTTGGCAAGGGCAGTGTGATGATGATGAATGAAAAGGGAGAGACCCAGCAGGAGGTTGTGTCTACCGGCTCCATTGGGCTTGATGTGGCGCTCGGAATCGGCGGTCTTCCGCGGGGCAGAGTCGTTGAGATATATGGTCCTGAGTCTTCCGGTAAAACAACTATCGCCACACATGTAATTGCAGAAGCACAAAAGAAAGGTGGAATGTGTGCTTTCATAGATGCAGAGCATGCATTTGATAGTACCTATGCTCAAAAACTTGGAGTTGATGTGGATAATCTTTTGATCTCTCAACCCGATTATGGTGAGCAGGCTTTAGAAATTGCGGACCGGCTGATCCTTTCAGGTGCATTGGATGTGGTTGTAATTGATTCTGTCGCAGCCCTGGTTCCAAAGAGTGAACTGGAAGGAGAAATGGGTGATAGCAAAATGGGTTTGCAGGCGAGATTGATGAGCCAGGCATTACGCAAATTGACGGCAACAATCTCCAAGACAAATACGATCTGCATTTTCATCAATCAGCTTCGTGAAAAAATTGGAGTCATGTTTGGCAATCCCGAAACAACAACCGGGGGTAATGCGCTGAAATTTTATGCCTCTGTGCGTTTGGATATCCGGCGCCTGGCGCAAATAAAAGATGGTGAAGAAGCAATCGGAAATCGTGTTAAAGTAAAAGTGGTAAAAAACAAAGTGGCTCCTCCGTTCCGCAGTGCCGAGTTTGATATTGTTTTTGGAGAGGGAATATCAAAAACAGGAGAGATCATTGACATGGGTGTTGAATTAAACATTATTCAAAAAAGCGGAAGCTGGTTCAGTTATAATAGTGATAAACTTGGCCAGGGTCGTGATGCAGTAAAACAATTGCTCACTGATAATCCTGAACTCGCCAACGAAATTGAAACCAGGATCAGGGAAAAAATAAAAGAGATGCAGGCTGCTTAAAACACTTAAACAGCTTCGATAATTTTATGCCGTCCAAATAACCGGGCGGCTTTTTAATTTGAATTAGCTTTAACAATTAAACCAGGTTTATGAGCACCCGCAAACTCGAAGCAAGAAAACGGATCGCATTGGTAGCGCACGATAATAAAAAAGCCGAGCTGGTTGAATGGGCTACTTATAATAAAACTGTTTTATCAAAGCACAGGCTATACGCAACCGGCACTACGGGATCGCTGTTGGAAACCGCGCTGGATCTGTCTATCACGAAATTTTTCAGCGGACCACTTGGTGGCGATCAACAGGTGGGAGCAAGAATTGCTGAAGGAAAAATTGATGTGCTTATTTTTTTCTGGGATACTATGGAAGCCCAGCCTCATGATCCTGATGTAAAGGCATTACTTCGCGTGGCAGTCACTTATAATATTTTAATTGCCTGTGACAGGGCTACGGCTGATTTTTTATTGACGTCTCCGCTTATGCACCAGGAATATGAAGTGATCATTCCTGATTATTCCTTATACACGAAAAGAAAGATCCCAACATGAAAGTGAGCCTTCGGGAATGGAAAAAATCGGATGCTGCTTCATTGACCAAAATTGCTAATAACCGAAAGATCTGGGATAATGTGAGAGATCAACTGCCTCATCCCTATACAAAAAAGGACGCAAAAAATTGGCTTACCCTCGTGAAAAAACAAAAAAAAATAACGACTTTTTGCATAGAAGCAGATGGGGAGATGGCAGGAAGTATTGGTTTCACTTTGAAAGAAGATGTGTATCGGAGAACAGCTGAAATCGGATATTTTATAGCGGAAGAATATTGGGGCAAGGGTATTGCAACGGAAGCGATAAAACAGCTGGTTAAATACATTGAAAAAAATTTTGACATCGTCAGAATTTATGCGGAAGTATTTGAATACAATAAAGCGTCTATGAAAGTGCTTGAAAAAAGCGGTTTTTATTTAGAGTCAGTTCGAAAAAAGGCTGCCATAAAAAATAATGTGATCATTAACGATTTTGTCTGGGTGAAGCTTGTAGAGTAACAGCATGTTTCAGTAAATTGCAGGTTCTCTAAAAATTCTATGCCTTTCAAACTTCATGCACCTTATCAACCTGCCGGCGATCAGCCGGAAGCTATCCAACAGCTTACAGAAGGGATTTTAAATGGGGAAAAATTCCAAACACTTTTAGGTGTAACAGGCAGCGGTAAAACTTTTACTATTGCCAATATGATTGAGAATATACAACGGCCTACACTTGTTCTTACACACAACAAGACATTGGTTGCTCAATTGTATGGAGAGTTCAAACAATTTTTTCCTGAAAATGCGGTAGGCTATTTTGTTTCTTATTATGATTATTATCAGCCCGAGGCTTATATGCCGGTAAGTGATGTATACATTGAAAAAGATCTTTCCATTAACGAAGAATTAGATAAACTCAGATTGCAGGCGACGGCGCAATTGCTAACAGGAAGAAGAGATATTATCGTTGTTGCTTCCGTAAGCTGTATTTACGGTATTGGTAATCCGGCCGATTTTGAAAACGGAATTATCAGAATTAATAAACGTCAAACCATTTCACGCCAGGGATTTCTTCATTCACTGGTAAACTCACTTTATAACAGGACAACACTCGAATTTAAAAGAGGAACATTCCGCGTAAAGGGTGACACGGTTGAGATCAATCTTCCTTATGTGGACTATGGTTACCGGGTAATTTTTTTTGGTGATGAAATTGAAGAAATAGAAAGTTTTGATGTGGTGACCGGTAAACGAACCGGTATTATGGAAAACGCAGCCATCTTTCCGGCCAATTTATATTTAGCACCAAAGGATATGCTGCAACAGATCATTTATGAGATACAGGATGAAATGCATGCACAGGTTGAGTATTTTAAATCTGTTGGTAAACTTATCGAAGCACAGCGGTTAAAAGAAAGAGTGGAATTTGATTTAGAGATGGTCCGTGAACTGGGGTATTGCAATGGTATCGAAAATTATTCAAGATTTTTTGATCGTCGTTACCCTGGCACGAGGCCTTTTTGTCTTCTTGATTATTTTCCAAAAGATTTTGTATGTGTGATCGACGAAAGTCATCAAACGGTGCCGCAGGTAAGTGGCATGTATGGTGGCGACAGAAGCAGGAAGCTGATCCTGGTTGACTATGGTTTTCGTTTGCCTTCTGCATTGGACAATCGTCCGCTGAACTTTCACGAATTTGAAAGCATGCTGAACCAGGTGATTTTTGTTTCTGCAACTCCTGATGATTTTGAGTTGGAAAAAACCGGCGGGGTAGTAGTTGAACAGGTTGTTCGTCCAACTGGCCTGCTTGAGCCGCCAATTGAAATTCGTCCAAGTGTAAATCAAATTGATGACCTGCTTGATGAAATTGACAAACGGGTTACAAAAGGCGATAGAGTTTTAGTTACTACGCTAACCAAGCGAATGGCTGAAGAAATGGATAAATATCTTCACCGTATTAATATCAAATCAAAATACATCCATAGTGAGGTGGATACTTTAGAACGAATAGAGATACTTCGACAATTAAGGTTGGGAGAGATTGACGTGTTGGTAGGTGTGAATTTGTTACGTGAAGGATTAGATCTCCCGGAAGTTTCTCTTGTTGCTATTTTGGATGCGGATAAAGAAGGTTTTTTGCGCAACGAAAAATCATTGACGCAAACAGCAGGACGGGCAGCGAGAAATGTCGACGGACTTGTGATCTTTTATGCAGATACGATGACAGAAAGCATGCAAAGAACCATCGACGAAACAAATAGGCGTCGTGAAAAACAAATTGCATATAATATTGAACATGGAATAACTCCCCGAACCGTGAAGAAATCAAGAGAGCATGTTTTTGCTCAAACTTCAGTACTCGATATAAAAGGGTTTGATCCAAAAAACCCTTACGCGATTTCTGCAGATGAAGATATTGTTACAGTGGCTGCCGAAGAACAGGCTGAATACAAAACTATTCCTCAAATGGAAAAAGCGATTTCCAAAATCAAAAAAGAAATGGAAAAGGCGGCACGTGATCTTGATTTTATGGAGGCTGCAAGATTAAGAGATGAAATGTTTCGGTTGCAGAAAGACCTGGAAAAAATGAAAAATCAGTAAAGTTCGTAGTTCTACGAATTTCTTTGTGAGTGTTTCTTCTAAATTTAGATTGATTTAATACAAACAGCTTGCATATATCTAAATCCGTTTCTATTTTAGATTTCGAAAGTCATCCAATATTTGTAAAACCACAAAAATCCAGTACGTATGAAACGTAGAATCCGTAAAATCGTAAACTTCTTTGCCTTCAATCTTTTGTTTTTCGCACTTTACCTGAATTTTATTCATAAAGACAAGGTCATTATTGAGTCGGTACCGGTAAAAATAAATACTTCCGCTACTATTAACGGAACTGTACCTGTTCAGGATGCAGAAAAATATCTGAATGCAAAAACATCAGCCTCGATTACACAGCCTGCCGTTGAAAAAGCAGACCAGGAAAACACTCAGAAGCTTTCGATTAATTGAGTTTTTTTAGTTAACCATTATTAATAAAACCGCCCCGGCTTTGCCCGGGGTTTGGCCTTTGTTTAAGGGCCATTAAAATTTCTTCTTCTCTTGGCAACGGTTTTCAATGGGCTTATCTTCGCCCAATGGTAAAAAAAGTTTTTCTTTTAGATGCAATGGCGCTTGTTTTCAGGGCTTATTATGCACTTATACGAAATCCACGTCTTACATCAAAAGGCAGGAATACAAATGCTCAATTTGTCTTTACCAATACACTCACCGAACTTATCAATAATCAAAAACCGTCGCACATGGCCGTTTGTTTTGATACGGCCGCTCCGACTGAGCGACATACAGATTTTGAAGAATATAAAGCTAACCGGCAGGATGCGCCGGAGGATATTCTTTCTGCTTTGCCTGATATAAAAAAAATTATCGAGGGTTTTAATATTCCAATTCTTGAAGTCGACGGCTATGAGGCTGATGACGTAATCGGGACGCTTTGTAAGCAAGCAGAAAAAGCAGGCTATGAAGTTTTCATGGTTACACCAGATAAGGATTATGGTCAGTTGGTTTCTGAAAAAATAAAAATTTATAAACCCGGCTACCAGGGCGGGGATGTTGAAATAATGGGACCTAAAGAAGTTTGTGATAAATGGGGCATAGAATCTGTTGACCAGGTGATCGATATTTTGGGATTAATGGGAGATGCAGTGGACAATATTCCCGGCATCGCAGGAGTAGGTCAGAAAACGGCCTGTAAATTATTAACAGAGTATGGCACCTTGGAAAATGTTTTAGACAATGCCGATAAGATCAAAGGTGCTTTGGGCGTAAAAATAAAAGCTGGCAAAGAAAAAGCTTTGTTGTCAAAAAAGCTGGCTACTATCATTACAAATGTACCGGTTGAATTTCATGAAGAAAATTTTAAGTTGAAAAATTGGAATAAAGAAAAACTGACAGAAATTTTTACAGAGCTGGAATTTAAAACCATTGGCAAAAGAATTTTGGGAGAAGAATTTAATGCATTTTCAACTGCACCGGCCGGCGTACAAACTGATCTGTTTGGAAATGCAGTGGAGATACAAAAGACAAAGAGTCAGAAAACGGATGAGGCCATTGAAGAAGTAATAGAAGAAATTTCCGATGCAGTTTTAAAAATTGATAAGAATATTCATAATTGCCCGCATGATTACAAAGCGATTGAAGGTGATGAGGCAATAAAGGCTCTTGTTAAAGAATTAATGGGTCAGGAAGAGATATGTTTTGATACGGAAACAACAGGCATCGATGCCAATGATGCTGAACTTGTGGGGTTTAGTTTCTCCGCAAAAGCTTGTGAAGGTTATTTTATTCCATGCCCGGCCGATCAGGATCGAACCAAAGAAATTCTCGCTCATTTCTCCGGTCTTTTTAATGATGAAACTAAAACCTGGATCGGGCAGAACTTGAAATATGATCTGCTCATTTTAAAATGGTATGGATATGAATTGAAAGGAAAAATTTTTGATACGATGCTTGCTCATTATGTGATAGAGCCGGATGGAAAACGAAGCATGGACATGATGAGTGCAAAATATCTTGGGTATGAGCCAGTGCCCATTGAAGAGCTGATCGGAAAGAAAGGAAAGTCGCAGGGCAATATGCGTGATGTTGAGTTAGAAAAAATTAAGGAGTATGCCGTCGAAGATGCTGATATTACATTACAACTGAAAAAAGCGTTTATTCCACTGTTGAAAAAACATGAGGTTGAAAAAGTTTTTGGTGAAGTGGAAAACCCATTGGTGAAAGTTTTAACAGATATGGAATATGAAGGTGTAAAGATTGATGTTGATTTTTTGAATGATTATTCAAAGGAGCTGGAACGGGAAGCAAAGAAAAGTGAAGAAGCGGTATATCAACAAGCTGGTGTAAGATTTAATCTTTCATCGCCAAAACAATTAGGTGAAGTACTATTTGAAAAATTGCAACTTGATCCGAAGGCAAAAAAAACAAAGACAGGACAATATGCAACGGGCGAAGATGTGTTGCTAAAACTCGCTCACAAGAACCAGATATGCATGGATATCCTGGCTTATCGCGAATACACAAAATTGAAATCAACCTATGTTGACTCGTTGCCTCTATTGATCAATAGAAAAACAGGTCGTGTTCATACAACTTACGGACAGGCCGTAGCAGTAACAGGCAGGTTGGCAAGCAATAATCCAAATCTTCAAAACATTCCCATTCGTACCGATCGGGGAAAAGAGATCAGGAAAGCGTTTATCCCAGGAGATAAAGATCATATTTTATTAAGCGCAGACTACTCACAAATTGAATTGCGTATAGTAGCTGCTATCAGCGGCGATCCGAATATGTGCGATGCTTTTAAAAAAAATAAGGACATACATACTGCAACGGCCGCGAAAGTTTATAATGTTGATGAGAAAGAAGTAACAAAAGAAATGCGTTACAAAGCGAAGAGCGTAAACTTTGGAATTATTTATGGACAGGGTGCTTTTGGCCTGGCCGATAATCTTGGTATTTCAAGAACAGAGGCCAAAGCGATCATCGACAATTATAAAAAAGAATTTCATGGCATTACTAAATACATGGATGATACGATCAATTTTGCACGTGAGCACGGTTATGTACAAACATTAATGGGAAGAAAAAGATGGCTGAGAGATATTAACTCAGCCAATTTTACCGTTCGTGGTTTTGCGGAACGGAACGCCATCAATTCACCCATACAAGGCACGGCTGCCGATATGATCAAATTAGCGATGATCAAACTTCACGAAGAATTCAAAAAAAGAAAGTTCAAATCAAAAATGATCCTGCAGGTGCATGATGAGTTGGTCTTTGATACCTTTAGAAAAGAGGCAGATATCATTAAACCCGTGATCATTGATTGTATGCAAACAGCGATGTTACTTCCCTGTGAGGTTCCTGTTATTGCAGAAGTGGGTTCTGGTGAGAATTGGCTGGAGGCACACTGATCGTAAATTATGTTTTCTTGGAAAAACAACCTATTTTTCTGTAAAATATCCTTGATGATCTGGGATATCTAAGACCCCCTGATGAGCAGCGACATTCTTAAAACCAGTTACCTGGAAAAATTATCCGAACTATTATTGGATAATGTTTCAGACGCTATTATTTCTACTGACGAAAATTTCATAATAAAAACCTGGAATAAGGCCGCCGAAAGAATTTATGATCTTTCTCTTTATGATGTAAAGGATAGAATGACCAGTGAGGTCTTTCAATATGAGTTTTTAAATGACTCGGTTGAAACTTCACGAAAAAAACTTATTGAAGAAGGCGAGTGGAAGGGTATCGTAATATTTACCCGGCATGATGGGAAAAAAGTTTTTTTGAGCGCATCTGTAAGCAAACTTCGCAATGAAAATGATGACACGATAGGATTTGTTGCTGTGAACCGGGATATTACCGATGCTTACCAGCTGAAAGATCTTTTGCAGAATGAACAGCGTTTAAGTTTTGCATTGCAGGGAGCCGGGGATGGTGTATGGGAATATAATTTTCAAAATAAAGAGGTCTACTATTCGCCTGCATATAAAAAAATGTTGGGATTCACAGACCATGAATTTCAGAACGACTCACAGGAATGGCGGGGAAGAATTCATCCCGATGATTTGGCATTGATCATTGAGGTAGAAGAAAAATATAACCGTAATCAAATCGAAAGTCATTCTCTTGAATACAGGTTAAAGCACAAATCAGGCAATTACATTTGGGTACTTGACCGTGGCATGGTAACAGAAAAGACAGGGGATGGGAAACCGGTAAAACTCATCGGTACCCAAACTAACATTGACTATCAGAAAAAGGCGGAAGAAAAAATTAAAAGTTTTCTTGAGTCTGCACCGGATGCCATGGTCATTACAAATGAAAAAGGAATCGTAGAAATAATAAATACACAAGCAGAAAAATTGTTTGGTTATAACCGGAAGGAGATGATCGGTAAACCCATTGAATACCTTATCCCTGACCGGCATATTGACAATCACAAATCACATCGTGATATTTTTTCAAGAAACGCCCAGGTACATGAAATGGGTAAAGGACTTGAACTGTTTGCAAAAAAGAAAAATGGAGAAGATGTTCCGGTAGAGATAAGGCTTAGCCCGATTCATTCTGAAGAAGGACTAATGATCTCTGCTTCTATTAGAGATATCACAGAAAGAAAAAAAACTGAACAAGAGTTAGTAAAAGCACAACAGCTTTTACAGTCTTTCATGAAGAACACTCCTACAATGAACTGGATCATTGATGAAAAAAATTGCTTCCGGTTTTTGAATAATTCATACATGGAAGGTTTCAATCTTGGTTCGCAGCATCTTGGGAAATCGATGTATGAAATATTTCCTCCGAATATTTGTGATGTGTTTGTTGAAAATAACTGGCGTGTATGGAATTCGGGCTCAGCTTTGGAAACTGTTGAAGAAGGTATTGGTCCCGACGGAAAAAAACAGGTATACCAGATCTTTAAATTTCCTCTTGATCCCGAAGACGGTGTAAGATTGTTAGGCGGTGTTGCTCTTGATATCACATCTGATATTATAAATCGGCAACAATTGCGGTTAAGTAATGAAAGATATGATTATGTAGGTAAGGCTACATCCGATGCAATATGGGATTGGGATATACAGACAGATATAATTTATCGGGGTGAAAGTTTTACATCTTTGTTTGGCTATACCGAAATGTCGGCACCAACACAATTTAAATTAGATCATATTCATCCAAACGACCGGGAGAGGATATCAGCGGAATTAAAAAAAGCGATAGAAGGCAAAATTGAAAGGTGGCAGGATGAATACCTTTTCCAGTGTGCGGACGGCAGTTATAAAACGATCCTTGATAAAGGATTTATTATCCGTAATGAAAGCGGCCACGCTATACGGATGATTGGGGCGATGCAGGATATAACCGAACAAAGGAAATTACAGGATCAGCTTGTAAAAGAAGAAGAAAGAAAAAAGAAAGAAGTATTGCAGGCAATTATTCATGCACAGGAAAGGGAACGACATGAAATATCACATGAACTGCATGATAATGTGAGCCAGATATTAACTACTTGCAAGCTATTGTTGGATGCCGCCATACAGCAGGACGATAAAAAATATTTGCAGCAAACCAATGAGAACATTCAAAAAGCAATAGACGAGATAAGAAACATCAGCCATAGGTTAAATCCAGCTACGCTGACATTTATCGGGTTAGAAGGGTCTATTAATGATCTATTAAATAAAATAAATAACACGGGTAGTATAAAAGTTAATTTTTCGTATTTACTAACTGATATTAATAAGGTCCATGATGATATTCAATTGGCAATATTCCGTATCATCCAGGAACAGGTGAATAATATTATCAAACATGCTGAGGCAAAAAAAGTAATTATTGATCTGTCAGAAGAAAATGAAAAAATAAAACTTACCATCACTGATGATGGCAGAGGTTATGATCTGCAGGTCAAGAAACATGGTCTTGGCCTGAGAAATATTTTTAATCGTGCTGAATTTCATAAAGGCACGGCTCAAATTTTTACTGAACCTGGCAAGGGTTTCAAATTACAGGTCCAGATTCCGTTATAAAAATGGGATGATTGCAGCAAAACATACAATGAACGTTGCGCATTGATCATTGTTTATTGAACATTCATTTTTCTCTTTATCAATTAACCTTTAGAATTTTTACATCTCCAGATGAAGTATCCCTTCCTAATTTGTAATTGACGGCTTTAATCGGCCGTTATTAATAGTAACCCCTGATCGCTTTTTGATTATTTAATCTCCCTGATCGGGGAATTTCTTTACCTTTCTTGTCTAAAATTTTTTTTATGAAACGCATAACCTTACCAATTTGTTTTGTCTCGATTTTATACCTCTGTGGGAATGCACAACCCATGGATTCGGCTGCAATGATGAAAGCCTGGCAAAATTTTATGACCCCAGGAGATATGCAGAAGATGCTTGCAAAATCAGATGGCGTGTGGAATGAGGAAGTAACGATGTGGATGGATCCCGGCCAACCTTCCCAAAAAAGTACAGCAACTTGTACAAATAAAATGGTGTTGAATGGCCTTTACCAGGAGTCTGTTCATAAAGGTACCATGATGGGAATGCCTTTTGAAGGGCATGGCACCGTTGGGTACGATAACGCAAAAAAGGTTTTTGTAAGTTCATGGATAGATAATATGGGGAGTGGTATTATGAATGCGGAAGGAACATGGGATAATGCCACTAAATCACTGGTCATGAAAGGAAAAACGACAGACCCTCTTACCGGTAAGGATAAAGATTTTCGTGAAGTAATGAAATTTACTGACGATAATAACCAGACAATGGAAATGTATGGAGCCGGACCCGACGGAAAAGAAATGAAAATGATGGAAATAAAATTCACCAGAAAAAAATAATAATCACCCAAAGAGTCCCGCCCCGGCGGAACTCATTTTTTAAGATCCATTATTTCTGAGGCACACTGTGTAATGCAACACGATTTCCTTCAGTGTCGGTAAAGAGAGCCATGTATCCATATTCAGGAGATATCTGGGTTTTTGGAACAACGATTTTACCTCCTGCTGATTCTATTTTATCGAGAACATTTTGTACATCAGGATTTGCATTTAAATAAACAAGCGGACCATCGGTTGAAGAAGGCTTATAAAAACCTTCTGCTTTCGAAAGAGCACCACCAATCCCGTTCATCATATCTTCAACAGGGAACATCCTCATTTGAAGATTTGGAGTATCCAGCGGAATCATGCGGATATCAAAAATTGTTTCATAAAATTTTTGCGCCCTGTTAAGATCTGTCGCTGGTATCTCAAACCAACTGATCGCATTTTTAAATGTCATATGTCGGCTTTTAAATTATGGATTGAAGTTATAAAAAGTTAGTTCCTTTCGCTAACAGATTTATAAAGGGTAATATTTTAACTATAACCTTCCATGCAATGTGAACAACTGTGGGCATGCTCTCATTCAGGTTTGTTGTCACAGGCTTTTTTGTATCTTGAACCTTAACTCATGTGTGGCATTGCAGGCATTATACAAACAAACGGATCTTATACAAAAGAGCATTTAAAAAAAATGACCGATGCTATTTCGCATCGTGGACCTGATGGAGAAGGTTTTTGGCAAAACGAAGCAGTAAATGTTTTATTTGGTCACAGGCGTTTATCAATTATCGATTTGAGTGATGCCGCCGCTCAGCCTTTTCATTACCTGGACAGGTATGTTATTCTTCACAACGGGGAGATTTATAACTACATCGAATTACGCGAAGAATTAAAAAAGAAAGGGTACAGTTTCAAAACTCATACGGATACGGAAATTCTTGTAGCAGCCTATGATTATTGGAGGCAAAATTGTCTTCAACAATTTGATGGAATGTTTGCTTTTGCTATCTGGGATGAACAGGAAAAAGAATTTTTTGCTGCCCGGGATCGGTTTGGTGAAAAACCGTTTCATTATATCTGCACTGACAATAATGTTTTTTTATTTGCCTCGGAAATAAAAGCTTTTTGGCCAATTAATGCAGGCAGGCAGTTTAACAAAAAAATGCTATTTAATTTCCTTACTATTGGTTATACAGACAATCCCGATGAACCCCAAGAAACATTTTACCAGGATGTAAAAAAATTACCACCCGCAAGTTTCATTAAGATTAAATTCCAACAAGGGCTTTCCATTGACATTCAAAAATACTGGGATCTTGATGCCGATGATCAGGATGATGACATTTCGGATGAGGACGCGATTGATAAATTCGGAGATCTTTTCAAAACTTCGGTCAAAAGAAGGTTGAGAAGTGATGTGCCATTAGGAACAAGCTTAAGTGGTGGCCTTGACAGCTCCTCTATCGCAGCAGTAATTTGCGGACTAAAGACTAAAGACTATAGACTACAAACTTTCTCTGCTATTTTTCCTGGTTTTGATAAGAATGAAGAAAAATATATTGATGAAATAACCGGCAAATTTTCATTGCGATCTTTCAAAACCGCACTGAGCGACGAGGAAATTCCGGCTTTATTTCAAAAAATAATTCAGCAGCAGGATGAACCGTTCGGAAGTGCAAGCGCTTTACCACAATACAAAGTATTTGCATTAGCAAAACAAAACAATGTAAAGGTTTTACTTGACGGACAAGGTGCGGATGAAATACTCGCTGGTTATCACAAATATTACAAATGGTACTGGCAGGAACTTTTTAGGAAAAGAAAATTGGTAATAAGCGGAGAAATAAAACGGACAAGGAATTTAGGAATAAACGAAAAGTTTGGAATGAATAATATCATTGCAGCTTTGTTCCCTGATTTTGCCTCGGTGTTTTTGGAAAAGCAATATTTACTGAATGCTTTAAAACAGGAAGATCTTACAAAGGAATTTATTCACTTGCAAAGCAAAGAAGCATATTACACTACGCCGGCCATTTTTTCTTTAAATGGTGTTTTATACTTCAATACCTGTGTTCATGGCCTTGAAGAATTATTGCGCTATGCCGATCGTAACAGCATGGCTCATGGCAGAGAAGTGCGGCTACCTTTTTTAAGTCACGAATTAGTTGAGTTTCTTTTTTCGCTTCCATCGGATTTTAAGATAAGGGATGGTTGGACAAAATGGATACTGCGAAAGACAATGGAGAATAGGGTACCTTCTTCGACAGCCTGGAGACAGGATAAGATCGGCTTTGAACCACCACAGCGTTCGTGGATGCAATTACCGGCTATGCGGGAAATGATCCATGAAGCAAAAAAGAAACTAGCGAATGAAAA
>Ga0207106_1089_pt1 | contig 17780 bp, 11 predicted proteins | sample Alteio_BWMinHeat_78_FD_153535 | JGI IMG/M metagenome (GOLD analysis project Ga0207106, IMG submission 153535) | Enriched cells from forest soil in Barre Woods Harvard Forest LTER site, Petersham, Massachusetts, United States -... | ecosystem: Environmental > Terrestrial > Soil > Temperate forest >...
GACGAAATCCGCGGCAGCAGCCGGACTAGCCGGCTCAGGGATGATCCGGGCATGGCTACTTGCATTTACGATAGGTCGCACGGCCCTGTTCGTCTTTCCTTGCCCGGAAACGGGTCAACGAGTATGATTTGGAGAAATGAAGCCGCGAAGCACGTTCGGGATCGTCATTGCGCTTCTGGCGTTGCTTGGGACGCCGAGTCTTTCGTGCTTCGTGCCTCGGCAATTGCTGAATGCCGGTGAAAACGACTGCTGCCGTCAGATGGGCGACCAATGCGGCTCATCGACAATGCCCTCGTCGCAATCTTGCTGCGAATCACCCTCGCAAGTTTCACAACCGTATATCAGCAGTGTTAGCCATCCTGCTGGACCCTCTTCAGCGGGTGTGGTTCTTGCGATTTTACCGATTTTGCCAGTAACCCTTCCTGCCATTGTGAATTTAACTCGAACGTTTGACGAGTTCCATTCTCCGCCTTTAAGTCCGCCTGAAACGAACTCCGTTCTAAGAATCTAGTTCCGTCCTTCCGTTTGGCCACGCGGCCTACGTGTGTCCGTGTGTATTCCATTTCTAGCGGAGGACGATGATGCGAGGTATCTGTTTTAGCGCGTGGGTCCTTACCCGGCGCGAAAAGATTCAGTTGATCGTATTTGGTTTTCTGACGCTGTTTGTTTCGTCCAGGGTAGTCGCTGTTCCTCAAGTAGTGCAGGAACACGAGCAATCCCCGCAGGCTCCCAGCGAGATGCGAAACGAGGCCGGCAATCCGACGCCATTAAGTGTGCTCATTGAGGAGGCTAAGAAGAATGATACGGCCATTCACGCTGCCGAAAGCGCAGCGAAGGCAGCGACATTTGCTGCTCCACAAATGTCCACGTTGCCGGATCCTCAATTCACGCTGCAACAATTCAGTGTTGGGAGCCCGCGGCCGTTTGCCGGATACACAAATAGCGATTTTGCGTACATTGGCCTGGGCGTTTCTCAGCAGTTTCCGTATCCCGGAAAGCGCAAGTTACGTGGCTTAGTGGCGGATCGGGATGCCGACGCTGTAAAGGCACACGTAGAAGTCGTGTCGCAAGACGAAATCGAGAACCTGAAGACAACTTATTTCCACCTTGCATATCTTCAACAGACCTTAGGAATCCTCCAGCAGAACGCTGCTCTCCTCCAGCAAATAGAACTGCAAGCCGAAGCGCACTACTCGACTGGTCAGGGGAATCAACGGGACGTGCTAAAGGCCCAGCTTGAGAGGACCAAGATTCTTCGCGAAATTTCCATGCATCACCAACTGGTCGGTGAAGATCAGGCTCTGCTCAAACGGATCCTTCGGAGGTCTCAGGATTCTCCAGACATTATTCCCGAACCTCTGTCAGGAACTTTCCTCCGTTACAGCGCGAGCGAGCTTCTCGACAAGGTGCGGGGACAGAACCCCAATGTCCAGGAAGATACGGCGATGATCCAGCGCAGCCAAACAGCCGTCGAGTTGGCGCAAAGGGAATTTCGCCCAGATTTCGAAGTTTCCTACATGTACGAGAACACAGACCGTAAGTTTCGCGACTACTACATGCTTTCGCTGAGCGTTAATTTCCCACGGCGCAAGCCGAGGCGAGCCGCCCTTGCCCAAGCTCAAGTGAATGTTGAACGCGCTCAGCAAGAACAGGATTCTGAATTGCAGACTGTGCTTGCTGAAGTTCAGAAGCAATACGTGACGATCAAAGCCTCAGAAGAGCAACTGCTGATCTATCGTGACGGGCTCATTCCGCAAGCCCAAGCAACTATTCAAGCCGGTTTAACCGCCTACGAATCCAGTCGCACAGATTTCGAGAGCCTGTTCTCGTCCTACATGGACGTTTTGAATTTGGACCTCGAATATCAACAAACCCTTCTCGACCATGAAACCGCATCGGCCCACATCGAGCGTCTCTCAGGGGTGACACTCCCATGAATGAGGAAACGAAAGTGATTACATATCGACGCGCTTTTCTGCTTACACTTTTTGCGCTTGTCGGCGTTGTCGCCGTGTCCGCCTGGCTCTGGTGGCGCTCGCCACTCAACTTGCTCATACACGCCGCACAACAGACGTCTACCGCGAGCACCGATGGTGAGCCGTCGCAAACTACTCCGGCAGAAACGCCACTTGCGCCGATCCAGCTATCGCCACAGCGGATGCAAAGCATCGGAGTAAAGATTGGGACGGTCGAATCCAAGACCCTCAGTGACGAAATCCGTTCGTATGGAACCGTGCAGCCGAATGAACGCCATTTTGCTTATGTGCAGACGCGGTTTGCTGGATGGATTCGCCAGGTCTATGCGGACGCCACGGGCGACATCGTCCGCAAAGGAGAACCGCTGTTCACAATCTATAGTCCTGATCTTGTCGCAAGCGAACGCGAATATCTTCTAGCAAAAAAGAACGCCGTCGCGTTGCAACAAAGCTCTGTAGACGGTGTTGCGGACGGCGCTGCATCACTCGTTGCCGCAGCCAAAGCCAGGCTTCAACAATTTGACGTATCGGACAGTGAGATCGCGAAGCTGGACGGAACCGGCGAATCGATTGCCGATCTCACCTTCTACTCTCCGGCTTCTGGCTACGTAACGGAGAGAAATGCCCTGCCGAATATGTACGTACAGCCGGATACGAAGCTTTACGCAATTGCAGACCTTTCAGATGTTTGGGTACTCGCGCAAGTTTTTCAGAACGATGCGGGGAAGATTAAACCAGGTGATCCAGCCGAGATCACGCTGGATGCCTATCCCGGACAGGTCTTCCGCGGAAAAGTGGATTACTTGCTCCCACAGTTGGATACGGCCACGCGAACACTGCCCGTCCGTCTTGTGTTTTCGAATGCTGATGTGAAGCTTCGACCTGGAATGTACGTGAACGTGAGCCTGAAACTTCTTCTGGGCAGGCGTCTAGTCGTGCCCGACTCCGCCGTCTTCCACTCGGGGACTAAGAGCCTGCTCTTTACGTTCACCGGTGAGGGAAACATACAGCCGCATGAAGTTGAGGTGGGCCCTCACGTCGGCGATCAGTTTGTGATTACGAAAGGTATCAAGGCGGGCGAACAGATCGTCACTTCAGCCAACTTCCTGATTGATTCAGAGGCTCAATTGCAAGCGGCTGCCGGCGCATTTGTCCCTCCGCCTCCGGGCGCAGGGCAGGCTGTGGCCATGAACACATCGGCGCAATCACAGGCCAATGCTGAACTGACTACGCAACCGTCTCCCCCGCAGAAGGGCACCAACACCGTTCGCGTGAAGTTGACGGATCAAGCAGGCAAGCCCGTGGCCGGAGCTCAAGTCACCGTCACCTTCTTCATGGCGGCGATGCCTGCAATGGGCATGGCCGCGATGAAAACCGTGGTTCAGACGAGCGACAAAGGCGCCGGCATATATGAAGGCATCGGCAGCTTGGGCTCCGGAGGTACATGGCAGGTCACCATCACGGCAGCTCAGAACAGCCAAACCATTGCGAATAAGCAGCTCACCATCAATGCAGCGGGAGGGATGTAGCCATGATTTCTCGTGTCATTGAATGGTGTGCCCACAATCGTTTTTTGGTCTTCACTGGAGTCCTTCTCCTCACTCTGACCGGAATTTGGAGTATGGGACACATTCCGCTTGATGCCTTGCCGGACATTTCAGACGTAGAGGTCATAATTCATACGAATTGGGAAGGTGAACCTCCCAATATTATTGAGGATCAGGTCACCTACCCCATCGTGACGGCGCTCTTGGCAGCGCCAAACGTCAAGGCCGTCCGTGCTCAGACGATGTTTAACGATAGCTACGTTTTCGTCATATTCGAGGACGGAACCGACATTTACTGGGCACGCTCGCGAGTGGTGGAATATCTGCAAACCATTGCGGGGCGCTTGCCTGCCGACGTGCATCCCGCGATAGGACCGGATGCAACCGGAGCAGGGTGGGTCTATGAATACGTTCTGGTAGATCATACGCACAAGTACAGCCTCGCCGATCTGCGATCACTTCAGGATTGGCACCTTCGGTATCAACTGGAGACTGTTCCAGGTGTCGCCGAGGTCGCCAGTATGGGTGGTTTCGTTCGTCAGTATCAGGTGAACCTCGACCCCACAAAGCTGCTCGCATATGCCATTCCTCTCTCAACTGTCATTGACCGGGTGAAGTCCAGCACGAATGAAGTTGGCGGGCGTGTTTTGGAGTTGAGCGGCACGCGATACATGATTCGCGGTCTTGGCTATCTGAAATCTCTTGCGGACCTGGAGAACGTTCCCGTGATGGCCAAGAACGGCACTCCCGTGCTCATCAAGGACCTCGGTAGGGTGTCGTTCGGCCCGGATATGCGAGAAGGAGTTGCGGAATGGCAGGGAGAAGGTGAGACCGTGGGCGGCATTGTGGTGATGCGATACGGGCTCAATGCCCTGACCGTGATTAACGGTGTGAAGAAGAAGCTCGCCGAGATCAAAGGCTCGCTGCCGCCAGGAGTTGACGTAGTTAGTGGATACGACCGTGCGGGTCTAATTCAGGAATCCATCAAGACATTGCAGCGAGACCTTTTAGAAGAGGCAGTTATTGTCAGTCTGGTGATTATCATCTTTCTCTTTCACTTCCGTTCCGCACTGATTCCGATCATTACGCTGCCGATTGCAGTCACGATGGCGTTCATACCGATGTATTACCTGCACGTAAGTTCCAACATCATGTCGCTCGGCGGGCTGGCACTCGCAATTGGCGTCTTGGTCGATGCCGCAATTGTCATGGTCGAGAACGGCTACCGGCATCTTTCCGAAAACGCGTCGCCGAACGAGGTGGATCGTCGGCGCATTCTCATCGATGCCGCGAAGCAAGTAGGGCCAGCGCTGTTTTTCTCACTTGTGATTATCGTTGTCTCGTTCCTGCCGGTCTTTCTCCTAGAGGCGCAAGAAGGGCGAATGTTCAAGCCGCTCGCATGGACGAAAACCCTTGCAGTCGGCTTCTCTTCCTTCCTGGCAATAACACTTGTTCCTGTCTTGATGGTCATGTTCATTAAAGGAAAACTCCGACCGGAATCAGCAAACCCCATATCGCGGATTACGCAGGCCGTCTACTTACCTGTCCTTCGATTCTGCCTGAGGTATCGCAAGACGACTCTGCTTCTCAATCTCGCGTTTCTAGCGCTCACATTCCCACTGATGTTCAAGCTTGGCAGCCAATTCATGCCGCCGCTTTATGAAGGCTCGTCGTTGTATATGCCGACATCTTTGCCCGGCATCTCTATTGTTCAGGCTACGACGCTTCTGCAGGAGCAGGATCGGATCATCCGCTCGTTTCCTGAAGTGGAGAACGTGTTCGGCACCGTTGGACGCTCCGACAGTGCCACCGACAATGCCCCGCTCGATATGTATGACACGACTGTGATGCTCAAACCACGCGAGCAATGGCCCGCAGGAATGACCTACGAAAAACTGATCCGAGAAATGGACGAAAAGCTCCAGTTTCCGGGCCTAAGCAATACTTGGACCATGCCCGTTGAGAACCGGCTGGACATGGCGCTGACCGGAATCAAAACGCCGGTCGGAATGAAGGTTCAAGGACCCTCTCTGGAGGGGATTCAGCAACTCGGTACTCAGGTACAGCAGATTTTGTCCGGCCTGTCCCAAGTGCGGTCCGTATTTGCGGAGCGCGTCTCTCAAGGCTTCTACGTGAACGTCGAGGTAAATCGCCCCGAAGCTGCCAAATATGGCCTTACCATTGCCGACGTACAGGCTGCCGTATCTTCTGGTATGGGCGGCATGAATATCGCCGAGAACGTTGAAGGACGCGAACGCTACCCCATCAATGTCCGCTACGAGCGCGACTTTCGAGACAACCTAGATGAGCTTCAGCGAGTGCTGATCGCGACACCTTCCGGTGCTCAAATCCCGATTGAACAAGTAGCAACGCTCTCGTTCTCACGAGGCCCAGCAATGATTCGGGATGAGGACGGCCAACTCACCGGCTATGTCTACATTGACTTGAACACAAACGATTACGGCGGATTCGTCCAGCATGCGTCAAACTTGCTCCAACAGAAATTGAGTCTGCCTGCCGGATATACATATCAATGGTCTGGCGAATACGAATTTGAACTGCGGGCGCGGCAGCGCCTGAAACTCATTTTTCCCATCGTGTTTTTCGTGATTTTCATGCTCCTGTATATGGTCTTCCACTCGGTCACAGAAGCGACGGTACTCATTTTCCCGACCTTCTATGCCATGACCGGCGGTCTTATTCTCCAATGGCTTCTCAATTACAACTTCAGCGTGGCCGTGTGGGTGGGCTACATCGCGCTTTTCGGAATCGCAGTCGAAACGGGTGTGGTTATGGTTGTGTATCTGCACGAGGCGCTTAACCGCCGATTAGCAACCGGGACTCCCCTCAAACACGAGGACATCGAGGCCGCCGTAATCGAAGGGGCCGTCCAGCGGCTCAGGCCAAAGTTAATGACTGTGTGTGCGGTTCTCGCGAGCCTCATTCCGATCCTTTGGGAAACAGGTATCGGCTCCGATGTGATGAAGCCCATTGCGGCCCCGATTGTCGGCGGGATGATTACATCAACCATCCATGTACTGATCTTGGTGCCCGTTTTCTTTGCACTTATGAAGGAGCGGGCACTCAGGCGCGGAACCCTATGAAATCGAACCGGGCAGAGCTGTCACGCTTCTCACGGAGAATCTTTGCCGTAAATCAATGTTCTCGTGTGAAATTTCACCCGAGCAGAGTTCGAGGAGCAGCCCAACGTTTTTACCTCGCTCTCCGGCGAGCATGCGCACTTTCCTAGACCACGCCCAGATCGCGAGACATTTCTTCCGCTTCCTCGATCAGGGCTCCGAGACTTCCCCCAATGCCTTCTCTCCAGAACGCTTCGCCCCTAGGGTCGAGATCAAACGGAGCCAGCAGCTCAATTACGTCCTTCGTTGAGCCAGAGCGCAAAAGTTCCAGGTACAGAGTCTCGAATTTTGTCCCCAGACGCCCGCGCTGCGCGAAGAGGCTTTGCGTTAGCAATTCCCCGAACGCATACCCATAGACATAGAAGGGGCTGTGAAAGTGTGGGATGTACGCCCACAAATGATCGAAATGGTCGTACACGAAAATCTCGCCTGCCTCGCCGTAGAGTTGTCGCACAGTCTTCGACCAGAGGGCGTTTAACTCTTCCACCGATCGCTTCCTGGGGGGCGCCCATGTTGTATAGGAATCGTCCATGCCGTGAAGGCGCCGTTCGAAATTCGAAAATCCAATCTGGCGCACCACAGTGTTAATTACCTTGTCGATCTTGGCCATGATCAGTGCCAAAAGAGATTTCTTGTTACCCGAACGAATGAGCCGATCCTTGAGAAAAGTAAATGTCGTCATCTCAGCGAACACAGAGGCTGTTTCGCAGTAAGCGATCGGAGCGTGGAACATCAACGGCCCTTGTGCTTCGCCCGCAAGGATGCCATGCACGCCATGTCCGAGTTCGTGTGCGAGCGTCATGACGTCTGAATTGCTTCCCAGGTAATTCAACAGCGTGTAGGACACCGGCTTCCCGCCCGGCAAAACCTGAGAGGAATTGAATGCTCCGTGACGTTTTTCCTTTACCACTGGCGCGTCGATGCGGCGATCCGCAAAGAAGCTCTTCACGATGGTCGCCAGTGCCGGACTGAAGCTTTGAAAGGAAGCGGTAACGATCTCCTGCGCTTCGGGGAAGGGGACTATCGTGGTATCGGCAAATGGCATCGGCGCGTCGCGATCGCTCCAACGAAGCACGGACAGTCCCAAATGGCGCGCCTTGAGTTTGTAATATCTCCGGGCTAGCGGACCACCAAACGTGGTGACCGTATTGTGAAGAACGTCGACGACGGAATCCGGAATGCGATTGCTCTTATTGCGAGGATCCATCGGGTGCGCGTAGCCGCGCTCCTTGTCTTCCACAGCTTTGGACCCGGCGACCATATACAGCGTCTGCGCGGCATATTTCGCAAACGGGCCGCTCAAGCCCTTATTGATGGATTTCAGGGCTTCCGCTCTTTCCTCAGCATCTTTTGATTTCGTGAGCAGGTGCGCCAACTCGGTGAGGTTTTTCGTGCCCCCGCGAAAATCGAATTCCAGGTCCGCCTCAGCCTCATCGAAGAATTCACTCCAAGCACCTGAGTAGAATGGCGAACGCTTGGTTAGAGCGGATTCAACCGGCTCGGACAAAAAATGCGGCTTGAAAAGCCGCATGTGCTCGATCCAAGCGCGATGCTTCGCAACGAATGGATCCTTCGCATACCATGCCTCGAGCACGTCGCTGCTGAGTTGAACCAATTCCAGCTCGAAGAACGTGAGGTGCTCGCCTGACAAAGCACTCAGTTCCCGCTGTACCTCCGCATTCTTCGCCTTAATGGCTGCATTCGAAAGATCTGTGCTCTCGCGCAGCGATAGATATGAAGCTATCTTGCTGTGCAGCATTTCGATCTCTGCGTAGTCCTTGATCGCAGCGCCCAAAAGCTCGGCCAGTTTGCCTTTGTAAGTGACGAAGAAGCGCTTCGCCATCTTCGCGAGGTTGGTTAAATCGGAATCCAATCGTGGATCGTCGATATCCGCGTAGAGAATGCTGAGGTCCCACCGGACTTGGTTCGTGTCTTCGATCGTACTAGTTTTCATAGAGTTCATAAGAGTATGGATAGGCCGCCAGCCGAATGAATCGGCCGCGAGCTTCTAATCTGCCTTTGACGATGGGATTTGTGATTCGTCCGAAGGGCACTCCCTTTCCAGTTTGACAACAAGCTCTTCCCACCGCTTCGTCGTTTCCTTCAGGCGAGTGCGGTGCGTCTCGATCAGCCCAGCGATGCGAATCGATTCCTCCGCACTTTTGAATTGCCCCAGTTCCAGTTCCAGACTTGTGATTTCCGCCTCGCAACGCGAAATCTTCTCTTCCAACTCATCTCGTTCCTTTTCCATCTTGCGGATGGAAGATGGATTCGTCTTTTTCGCTCGCTTCTGCCGCTCTCCCGGCCCAACAGAAGCGCCCGGTTCAAGACTCTTCGGCTTGGCGGCTGAATCGGCCGCTTCAGTTCCGGCCTGCTGCTTTTGCCAGAGGTAATCTTCGTAATTACCCGGATAATCCTCGAGCTTGCCGCCTTCTATCTCGAAAATGCGGGTGGCCAGTTTGTCGATGAAGTAGCGGTCATGCGAGACAAATACGATTGTTCCTGTGAATTTCCGCAACGCTTCGAGCAACACGTCCTTGGCTTGCAGATCGAGGTGATTGGTCGGCTCATCAAGCAGCAGAAAATTCGCCGGGCGCAAAAGCATCCGCGCCAGCGCATAGCGATTCCGTTCACCACCGGAAAGCACGCCAATGCGCTTGAAGACGTCATCAGCCGAAAAAAGGAACGATCCCAGCAACGTGCGCAGTTGCGTCTGATTGCTCACGGCTGTAGGTGCAAAGCTCGTAAGGTCGTCGAGCAGGCGCGCCTCCGGATTGAGCACTTTGTATTGGTCTTGTGCGAAGTAATCGAGTTCGACGTTGTGCCCCAGACGCAATTCGCCTTTGGTCACCGGCTCTGCGCCGGAGAGCAATTTGATCAGCGTGGATTTACCGGCGCCGTTAACGCCGACCAGCGCGACGCGGTCCCCCCGATTCAGCACAAAGCTTACGTTCTCGAACACGCTCTTTTCGCCGTAATTCTTCGTCACACTTCGCAATTCCGCCACCATGCGCCCGCTTGGCCGCGGCTGCGGAAACGAGAAATGAATTACCCTCTCCTCGTCGGGCAACTCAATTTTGTCTATCTTCTCGAGTTCCTTGATGCGGCTCTGTACCTGCCTGGCTTTGGTAGCTTGATAGCGGAAACGATTGATGAAGGTTTCGAGATGATGAATCTGCTCCTGCTGGTTTTTCTGGCTTGCCTCGAGCTGAGCTCGGCGTTCTGCCTTTTGTTCCAGATAGCGGTCGTAATTGCCGGTGTAGAAATACGTGTGGCGGTTCCAGATTTCCAGGATCCTGTCCACCGTAACATCAATAAAATACCGATCGTGCGAGACCAGAACGTACGCAAAAGGATAATTGTTCAGGTACTCCTCGAGCCAATTGCGGGCTTCAAGATCAAGGTGATTGGTCGGCTCGTCGAGTAACAGCAGATTAGGTTTCCTCAAAAGAAGTTTGGCCAGGCCCACGCGCATTTGCCAGCCGCCGGAGAATTCCTCCACCGCACGCTTGGCGTCGTCGCGCGAAAATCCCAGGCCGTTGAGCACGGCACCCACTTGCGCTTCCAGCGAATAACCATCGCTTCGCTGGAATTCGGTCTCAATTCTGTGATAACGGTCGGCAACTTTCGCATATTCGTTACTGCTCGGATCAAGCTCCGCCATCTTGTGCGTGAGCGCTTCCATCTCCTTCTCGATGTCGAGCAGGCGCCCGAAAACGGAAAGGCATTCTTCCAGCACCGAACGACCCGAAAGAGACAGGCCATCCTGAGGAAGGTACCCGGTGGTCGTCTCCTTGGCCGCGGAACGAGATCCCTCGTCCAGCGTCTCCATTCCCGCCAGCACTTTCAGCAAAGTCGACTTGCCCGTTCCATTCCCGCCGACGAGCCCCACGCGCTCTTTCTCGCCGATAACCCAGTTGAGTTCTTGAAAGAGGGTCTTGGAACCGAAATGCTTTCCTGCCGAGGAGAGTTGAATCATGTATATCGAATCTGGCGGGCAGCCTGGTCTGGAGGATAGGAACTCAAACTCAAATGATATCAGTTAGCCGCCGATGTCGCTGCTCGTGCACCGAGGACACATGCTCATTTGAAAACGAGTAATGAAGCCGTCCGCACTTTGCGATCTAAATGCGGCGCCTCTCGCGACAATGCAGTGGCGAAGGGGAAACTAAAGATATCTCGCAGGTCCAAGCCGTCTACAGATGAAACAATCTCGCCGCGTTGCCGCGCAAGATGAGATCGCGGTCGGCTGCGGGGAGATTCAGCTGTTCGACAAGCGAATTCGGGTATTCGATGGCCTGATTCGCGCCAAAAGCGTTGTCCGTGCCAATCACCACTCGGTCGGCGCCCACGAGGCTTATCAAGAACCCCAGCGTTTCCGGATAGAAAGTGATCGAGTCGTAGTGAAATCGCCGCACGTACTCCCTGAATGGGCGTTGCACTTTGAACTTGTTCCTCTCCAGACCGTGCCCAAGCCGTCCGGCAAGATACGGGAAGCTGCCGCCCGAATGCGGCAAAACGATTTCCAGCTTCGGATATTTATCCAGTGTGCCGCTGGTGATGAATTTGGCCGCGGTGGTGGCCGTCTCACAGGTAAAGCCAACCCAATTGTTCATCGCGGCCGCCACTGAAAGCGCATCTCCGACTCGCGTTTCCGGTCCTCCGTAGTAATTGATCTCTCCGTCGAGCGGATGAAAGATGATGGGGTATCCGAGTTCCTCGATGCGCGCCAGCACAGCCGCGTAGGCGGGTTCGAATATGTAATCGCGCCCCTGAATGGAGTTCGGCGCATGAACTCCGCGCACTCCCGGCTTGCTGGCCACGCGGTTCAATTCCTTCAAAGCAAGCGCCGGCGCGTGCCAAGGCAGTTCCACAGCCGTTATGAAGCGATCAGGGAATGCGGTGTGCGCTTGGATTCCAGCATCGTTGACGATCTGCGCGATGCGCGCGCCGTCTTGCGGCGACACCCATTGATACGGCATCCCGCCGTTCAGCGTTAAAACCAGCATCTGGACCCCGTGTGCGTCCATCCATTTGCATCGCCGATCCAAATCGAAGTTCAGCGGATCGCCACCGTTTGGCCGCCCCAGTTCGGCGAGTGCTTTCACGTAAGGCTCCGGCGCCCAGTGCGTATGGCAATCGACGGACACAGGGCGAATGGTTCCGCGTGGGGGCGCATTCCAGGGCTGATCCGATCTTTGCGCCGCCGTTTGTGCCACCTGCGACGATGCCTGCCCGGATGCCAGCGTTCTCGGCGCTTTTGCCGCGTCAGTACGGGAGCCCGAGCCGATCCCCAGAAAGTCTCGGCGCGCGATCTCCGGGCTTTGCAAAAAAGCTCCAGAAGGCTTCATGTTCGAACTCCTTTCCTGCTTTTCCCGTTGGAGCTATAGAACCGCTCTCACTATCCTCAATGAGTCGATCCTCTAAAAGCCGATCGGCGTTAAAGCCGCAGCAACTTGGCCGCATTACCCTTCAAAATAAGTTCGCGATCGGCTGGCGGAAGCTTCAATTGTTCCACCAGCCCGTTCGGTGATTCGACGTCCATGAGCGCGAAATTGTCCGTGCCGATCACCACGCGATCGGCCCCAACGAGGTTAATTAAAAAACGGAGTGTCTCAGGGTAGAACGTCAGCGTGTCGTAATGAAATCGCCGAATGTATTCCCTCATCGGATGTTGCAGTTTGAACTTGCTGTTCATCATGTAGCGGTCGCCGCGCCCTGCGATATAGGGAAAAACGCCCCCGGAATGAGGCAGCACAATTTCCAATTTCGGGTATTTGTCCAATGTCCCGGTGACGATGAACTTGGCCGCGGTAGTAGCGCTTTCAAAAGGGAACCCGAGCGAGTTGCTCAGGCCCGCGGAAACTGAGACTGGATCAGCCAACCGTTGTTTTCCGGCGTAATAGTTGGCGTCTCCGTCCATCGGGTGAAATAGAAGCGGGTATCCGAGTTCCTCGCATCGAGCGAGGAGCGGCGCATAGGCCGGTTCGAATAAATAATCGCTCCCCTCAATCGAATTTGGAATGTGAACCGCGCGGAGACCGGGCTTGCCTGCAACTCGATTCAACTCTTTCAGGGAGAGCTGGGGATCGTGTATCGAGAGTTCGATCCCCGCCGCGAAGCGTTCCGGGAATGCGGTGTGTGCTTCCACGGCAGCATCGTTAACAATTTGCGCGAGGTGCGCGCCCACGTCCGGCGGCACCCACTGCCAAGGCATGCCGCCGCTCAAGGTTAGAACGTGCATTTGCACGCCGTGCTCGTCCATCCACTTGCGTCGCTTATCCAGATCGAAGTCGAGCGGATTCGTGCTGGCAGCCGCGGGCCGTTTCAATTGGGAGAGAGCCTTGTCGTATGCCTCGGGCACCCAATGCGTGTGGAGGTCAATTGATACGGGCTGCTCGGTTGGGCTTTCCGCTGATATTCCGAGAGGATCGAGCGCCATCATCGCACCGGCGCTCAGCTTGATAAAATCTCGCCGAGCAATCCCGTCTTCTCGCGCCTCAAACCCGAGACTCTCCATATAGTTCTCCTTCCTCGGCTCGATGTTCCTGCGAGATGTCCTCGCTCAGTAAGCGAGGCTCTTCGCTCGATGGCTAAAGCTACGCGAACGCCGACCATCAGTCGGCGTTCCGCAGCGAATCACAGACGTCGCGCCGAAGCGCAGATTTCTTGGCTTACTCTCACACCTATTTGCCGATTTCCAGAAGCTCAAACGTGCTGAGCACCGGTTTCGGTCGCGGGTTGGGGTTCTTGGCCGTCGGCGGCACGGGGTCGTTTTGCTCTGTGCCAATCGTAAATATATGGTGAGACTTCGGATCCAGCGACAAGGTGCGAGCCCCGTAGATCGTCTTCACGGTCGCGACCAAGCTGATTTTGTCCGGCGAATCGGCATGGAATATATAAGTTGCACCCGTCTTGCCGTCGCCGCTGTCGCGGCAAGTGGCAAATATGATGCCCGTGCCGGGATCAAACACGTTCCCGTCCACTCCGATGCCGATCGGCATCGAAGCCACAACCTTGCCGCTATCAGCGTTCATTACAATCAGCACACCCGGGACGTTCCCCTCGCCTCGGCAGCTCACGTACAGGCGGCGGTTCGCCTTGTCCATCGCCATGCCGACAGGCGAAACGCATGGTCCCGTTGGCCACTTATTCTTAACCATGAGTGTTTTCGCGTCGTATTCGATTACACTGCGCTTGTCTTCGAAATCCTGGAAAATGCTTCCTTTGCCGTCAGAAGCCGCTGCTTCGGGGTTGGCATTGTATTTCATGGTTCCGACAACTTTCTCCGTCGCGGCGTCCACCACGGTCAGGTTCATCCCGTCGCCGTTGTTCACGAAAACGTGCTTGGTGAATGGGTCGTAGATCAGTGAGTCCGTATCGATGCTACTGGACTTAAGGGACGAAGTAAGTTTGAGCGTCTTCAAGTCAAAAATATAGATCGTGCCCTCCTCCTCTGTTTTGTTGCCGGTCACGAATCCACGATTGAATTCCGTCGCCACCGCAACTCCATGCAACCCGTTCATGCCCATGATGTCGCCGACGAGCTTTCCTGAATCCTCGTCGACTACCATGATGTGGGTACTTCGAGGGATATAAACGCGACGGGCATCCGCATCTACCGTCACGTAGTCCCAATTGCCTTCACCGCCCAGCTTGATGGTTCGAATCACCCGATATCCGGAGTCCTGCGGTGCGGCGAGAAAGACAGCAGGGGTCAGCAGCAATAGTGCAAAGGCAAGGATAGAAGACCAGCGCAATGTGCTTAGAAATCTAGCTCGTGACATAGGATCTCTCCTCAGTTCTGCGTTTTATACGAAGGGAATTGACCGCCCTGATCGGCAGTGTGCAATAGGCTAGTTGGCGCAAGCTGAAAATAGACTTAAGTAGTCGCCCCCTTACTCAGGGGAGTCGTCAGGGCCGTACTCAAGCGGCGGCTATCCCACGCGCTATAACCGAAAAACCGCCTAAAAGCGCTCGCAGGCGCCTGCTCATGCTTTTGAGTTTCGATCAGGCGGGACTGCGGTTCGGTTCGTTGACTTCCGCTTCCAGGGAATCGCCGATTCCACTCTGCGAACGCGGAAACCTGACCAGGAAAACCGTTCCGGTTTCCCCCGTCTGTTCGACGCTTATCGATCCATAGTGGTCGTGGACGACCTTGTTGACAATCGCGAGACCCAGCCCCGTGCCATTGGACTTGCCCGAACTGATAAATGGGTCAAACAAAGTGCCGCGAATCGACGCGGGAATGCCCACGCCATCATCGGCGATACGTACCTCAAATGCGCTATCTAAGCTCTTGATCTCGATATTGATCTGCCCGCGGTCCGAAGTCGCCTCGCAGGCATTGAGCAGCAGATTGAAAAAAAGCCGCTCGATCTTTTTGGAATCGAACAGACCCGTGGTATCCGAAGATGCCTGGATCGAAATCAGGCGGTTCCGGAATTCGGGTCGGGCCAGGACGGCGTCGGCGGCATGTCTCACAACAGATTCCAGAGACGCGGTCACCAAAGAGAGGTTGCGATGTTCGCGCGCGAGTTCTCGCAGGGAGTCCAGCAATTCGGTCATCTGCTCCGAGGCGATCTTGATCTCATCGAAAATCTCATCTCGATCCAACTTGAGCTTCTCAGCTTCGTAGAGAAATTCGGCGTTAGCGACCACAGCCGCTAGCGAGTGCCTCAAATCATGAGAAATCGAACTGGCCGCTCTGCCCAGTGCGGCGATCTGTTCAGTCTCGATTTGCCGCCGCTGTGACGCGAGCAATTCCCCCCGCATCTTGGAAAAGGCCGTTCCTAGCTCGACGACTTCACTGCTCCCTCGTGGAGTGATGGAAAAACCATAATCGCCGCGCGCCAAAGCGCGCACCCCGGCGAGAAGATTGTCCATCGGCCTCGTGATCGTGCCGGCGACAAAACTGAGCAGCAGCGTTGCGCAGACCAGAGCCGAGATGCCAAGCGCAAGAATGGTGCGGTCTAACTTACCGATAAAGTCCATGGGACGGCGTAAAGGTATCAGTACGTAGCACTGCACGGGCGTGCGTGGGTCGGCGTGCAGCGAAACGGCAGCGACTTGGTAGGACTCTGCCGCCAGATTCACCTCCTGCGTTCCGGAATCCAAAAGAGCTGTGTATTCCCCGAGGTGATTCTGCAACTCGCTCTCTTCGCGCGATGAGAGCGTTGACGCGATGACCTTTCTACCGCTTACCAACACAATCTTCCCGCCCGATACCAGGGCAAGCTGCTCCGCGACGGTAGAATCCACCTGATAGCCGATGGCAAGCGCTCCGAATTGTTTGACGTCGCTTCCCGCGCCAGCCGTCATGGGGCGTATGAACACCCAATACAATTGATCGTCCGCGTACCACCACGCAGCATCCTCATTTTGTTCGATCGATCTCGTAAGATCCTTCTCAACATCCGCGCCATTCAATCCTGATTTTTTAGCGTGCAAGGCCATGACTTCGCCTTTGGTATTGGCAAGAAGGAAAAGATCGCTGCCGGCCAGTTGCCAAAAAGGCTGTGAACCGTCCCGAATCGTCGGCGCGTGATTCGTGGTCATCAGTGCCTTCAAAGTGGGAAGCTCGGCCAGCATGGCCGTTGTTCGAGACAGCTGGTCCTGCCGCTGGTACTGAACGCTTTCGAACGCGCGCACAGACGCCGCCACACTATCTCGCACCTGATCGTCAATCTCCGCCCGAACCGTGTGGCGCACGATCAGCAACATCGCACCTGTGAGGGCGCAGATAATCAGCAGCGTCGAAATCAGAAGCTGCGTCTTTAGGCGTAAGCGTGACATTAGCAATATTGGCCTAGCTCTGCTTCCCGCTGGCCGCAGGCGCCGGCACGAATTTATAGCCCGCGCCATGCATCGTCAGAAAAAAGCGTGGATTCGCCGGATCGGGCTCGAGCTTCTGCCGCAAACGAAGGATGTGGTTGTCGACGGTGCGAGTGGAGGGATAATTTTGGTATCCCCAGACTTCATTCAGTAGTTCCTCTCGCGAAATCACGCGTTCCGGTGAGCGCGCAAGATACTTCAAAAGCTTGAATTCCTGGGCAGTCATGGGAATGGGCCTGCCGCCTCGCGTGGCCTCCATGCTCGTGAAGTCAATCTGTACGTCCTTGAAGACGAGCATCTCGTGACCGACTTCTTGAGTCGCGACATTAGACACCATGCTTGTTTTAGCTCCGTTTCGGCGCATCGCTCGCCTCACTCGCGCCAGCAATTCGCGCGGGCTGAACGGCTTCGTGACGTAATCATCTGCGCCCAACTCGAGCAGGAGCACCTTATCCTCAATCTCCGCATTCGCGCTCAGAACGACAATAGGAACCGAGGGCATATGAGCTTTGAAGGCCCGGCAAAGCTCCTTCCCCGAAAGCCTTGGCAACTTCAAATCCAGCACGACCACCCGCGGCGTTTGCTTTTTGAAAATTTCCAGCCCTTCTACGCCATCCGAAGCAATTTCCACCACAAGAGAGTCCGCCTCAAATAAGCGCTGTAATGTTCTCTGCATCGCGCGGCTATCTTCAATCACTAAAACGGTATCCATCTATTATTCCTCACTATTCAACATTCAGTACGCCGGAACTGACGCTTTGGGATCGTAATCGTTTCCATACTTGTCCTTATGAGACCAGTCGTGTTTTGTCACGGGAATGCTGATGGCCGGCAGGACATTTTCTCCGGCCCCAATATCAATCGGTCGTTGTGGCACGTCGGCGAAACTCGATGCTGCGCTCTCATACCAGGCGTGTATCGCGTAGCGGCCGGCCGGGACGTGGGAAATCAAAATGTGGCCCGCCTTATCGGAAATGCCAAAGTAATCTGAATTCACTGTAAGAATGACTGCCGTCATCTGCGGATGGATATTGCAAAAAAGGAAAGACGGCCCCGGCCGGTCGAATACAACTTCCTTCTCCGACCCGGCCTGATATAGCCCCAGATCGAAGCGCTTACCCTGATAAAGCGAAAAGACGTTGTGAAACCAAGGGTCCAGGTTCGGGAAGTCCACAATACTGCCGAGCGGCACGACCAATAACTTCGGTTCGAAAGTCTTGTTATGTTGCAGGACACGGTAATGAGGCTTAGCGGAGACTGCGGTGGCAGAAGGTTCGCCGGTG
>Ga0207106_1091_pt1 | contig 17664 bp, 20 predicted proteins | sample Alteio_BWMinHeat_78_FD_153535 | JGI IMG/M metagenome (GOLD analysis project Ga0207106, IMG submission 153535) | Enriched cells from forest soil in Barre Woods Harvard Forest LTER site, Petersham, Massachusetts, United States -... | ecosystem: Environmental > Terrestrial > Soil > Temperate forest >...
AGAAGTGTTTGGAACAGATCACGCCAAATTGACGACGGGCGATGCACATTGGGCTTCGGGGATAAAAGTTTGGTTCGTCATGGTCAAAGACGCACAACACCGCTTCCCTAATAACCCATTGTGGGCCGATGGATGGGGATGGGCACTATTCAATGCCGATGCCCCGGATAAACAAATAGCGACCGACTACAAGAAAGATTGCTGGGGCTGCCACATCCCAGCTCAGGCCACAGATCGGGTGTACATCCAAGGTTATCCGGCTCTGGCTTCGAAGTGAAAGGGGTACGTATGGCCACGATCGGGTGTTCGGAAAGTGATCAAAGGAGAAGGCAATGCAAAAGTATCTGGCGTTGATTGTTTTTGGAGTTGGATTGGTCGCGGCCGGCTGGTTGAGCATCGGCACGAAACGCGTTGCGGCTCAGACTTCGACACCGACCGCAGTTTATGATTCTCAGGGCAAGTTGAAGCTGCCGACGGATTATCGCAAATGGGTTTTTGTGGGAGCTCCGTTGACACCCAATGGTCTCAACGGCGGCGATGCAGGCTTCCCTGAATACCACCACGTGTATATCCAAGAAAAGAACGTGGATGCTTTCTTGAAAACGGGATCATTCCCCGAAGGGACAGTCATTATCAAGGAATTAACTCGCGTTCTCAAACCAACCTTTCCAGACGGCTCTCGTACTGAGCCTTCCGGGCGCGGGTTCTTCAATGGTGAATTCAACGGGATCGACGCGACTGTCAAAGACAGCAAGAGATTTGCGGGAACCAACAACTGGGGATTTTTCACTTTCGGACATCACCCGGAGCCCTACGCAGCGTACGCGTCAGAGGCTCCGGCCACGCAATGTGCGGGCTGCCACATCGCCAACGTAGCAAAAACTGACATGACCTGGATTCAGTTCTATCCAATGCTCCTGAGTAAGGAACCCAAACCTAACGTGAAGTAGTGAAGTAGCGGGTAACTCTAAAGCAGTCGACGGCTGGTTGTACGTACCCCCAATCCAAACTGAAAGGAGAAAAAAGCATGGCGAAGGAGACAAGTATGTCGAAGGAAATGGGTATGTCGAGGGAGATGAGCATGAACGGTCGTGGTGGCCATCTCTACATGCAAACAAATGAGGTCAAGAACGCGATCATTCACTACCATCGGTCTGCGAACGGGACGCTCACAGAGGTGGAACGAGTCGCAACCGGCGGTGCAGGTTCCGGGACTTTCAAGCCGATCAGCGGCCAGGAGAGCGCGCCCAACTCCTTTGAAGGCGCGAGCAGCGTCATCCTGTCACCAGATCGCAGCTTTCTGTTTGCTACAAACGGCGGAGACAATTCGGTTTCCAGCTTCGCCGTGGGCGACCAGGGCACGCTCAGACTAATCGACACCAAGCCGACCGGGAACGCCGTGGAAGGAAAGAGCGGCACTGCCAAGTCGCTGGCGTATTCTCCATCCAAGGGCATGCTTTACGTGGTCCACTCCTTCGGCCCCGATCATATCCGGCTCATGTCGGTTTCGAGCGAAGGGAAGCTTGCGCCGCGGATGGAGCGATACACGGCGAATACACCGGAGAAACCACACCGTGTTCCAACTATGGGTGTGCTCTCACCCGATGAGAAATTTTTCCTTGTCGGCACCACATTCGATCTGCCCATTGCGATCTCAGGCACCTATCCGGACGGTTCACCCATTCTCTGGGTGCCGGGACCAGATGGCAAACCACGGTCGGTCGCTTCGAACGCTCCGGATCCCGACGGCATCGTTGTATTTCGCGTGAATGCAAACGGCACGCTCAGCGACCCCTCGTTCCAGGACGGAGGAGGCGGTTCTCCTTTCTACATCGCCTTCCTGCACAATCGGCCGGATACCTTCATCATCGGATACGCCGTTGGTGACGGAGTCAGCATGGGCCACATTGACGAAGACGGCAGAATTGGTGTCAGCAAAGTCGTACCGATCGACACAAGGCGAGGCGCGATCGCTGAACTTTGCTGGCTATCCGTTTCCCCTGATGACCGACTCTTGTACGCTACGGTTTTCGGGTACAGCGACGTCACCACCTTCCTCATCGACGGCCCCGAGATCAGAGTCGCGAAGGATCCTGCATGCCCCGAAGTCGAGGGCGATGGCACGTTCCGGGGGCTTTGTGGAGACGTCAGCAGCGGACCGAGCGATAACTGGGTTTCGCCGGATGGCGCCTTTCTCTACCAGATCTATGGGAACGCCTCGAAGCTGGTGGGGTACGCCACCAAGCCAGACGGTTCGCTAGAGGAGGTTACCAGTATCGCTATCCCCTACAACAGCCCGGAGGGCTTGGCGGGATTCTGATTCGCTCGACGGGGAACCGATGATTCTACGGAGGGACATGGCCCGGCGTGCCGCAGGTGAACACGCTCATCGCGCATGGGCGGTGGCAGGCAGCAGAAAAGCCTTCACCGCCGCCCTCCCCATTGTGGCTATCTTGTTCTGGAAAGCGACCAAGACGTTTAAGGAAGGGCTCGCGAGTCGGTGGAACCCGATGCTCGACGCTACAGCACAAAGTAACCTCAGCGAGGAATTAGGCCCTGGCGGTTCGAAGGAATCGAGCCTAGAGAGTCTATCGGACAAAGATCTGCAACGCGCCGACGGGGCCGGCCGGATTGTAGTTAGCGGCTCACAAAAGGGCACGTACATCACCGACGTCTATCAGCGGTCTCCTATTCGGATCATGTTCCCCAGGGGAGGCAGCGCTGCGCTGGAAGAGGCGGTTTTCATAAATACGGCAGGTGGCGTTGCTGGCGGAGACATGCTCGAATCCGGTGTGACAGCACTGGCGAACGCTTCGATCGCCGTGACATCACAGGCGGCGGAAAAGATCTACCAGGCATTGAACGAGCCCGCGCGCATTGTGACGAAGCTAAAAGCGTGCGCGACCGCCAAACTCGCGTGGCTTCCGCAGGAAACAATCATCTTCAATCGGGGACGCGTCAGCCGGCGGACAGAAATCGAAGTTTCTTCTGGGAGTGAGCTGCTCGCCCTCGAGTGGCTTGTGCTGGGTCGCACTGCTCAGGGCGAGAAAATGGCCGGCGGTCACATAACCGAGAGTTGGTGTGTGCGGAAAGACGGCCGGCTGATTTGGGCGGACATTTTTCGTGTCACGGACGAAATGTTTCCCCACCTTCACAGAAAAGCTCTACTTTCAGATTGCAAAGCGTTCGCGACGCTGATCTATTTCGGGTCTGATCTCGAGAAACGGCTGGAGCTATTGCGAAACATTGCTTCTCCCATAGCGTGCCACTGCGCCCCGACGTCAGTTGGCGGGCTCATTATTGTGCGCTTTGCGGCTAAGGATTCCTTCGACTTGAGGGTCACATTGCTCAACTTCCTCGAGCAATTCAGCAAAGGACTTAGTCCCGGCCCTTTCCGGGTACCGAAAATGTGGTCATGTTGAAAATGAGCACAGGACGGGGGAGGTCATGAATCTCACGCCGCGTGAAAAGGACAAGCTTATGGTCGCGCTTGCAGCGCTGGTCGCTCGGGGGAGACTCGCAAGAGGCATCAAGCTCAACTACCCCGAAAGTGTTGCCCTTATAACCGATTTTGTAATGGAGGGAGCACGCGACGGGAAGTCTGTTGCGGAACTAATGTCCGGCGGCCGCAAGATCGTAACAAGAGATCAGGTCATGGAAGGCATTCCTGAAATGCTTCACGAGATGCAAGTTGAAGCAACCTTCCCCGATGGCACCAAACTCGTGAGTATTCACGATCCGATTCACTGAGGAGCCAATGATGCGGTTAGAAGGGACGGATTGACATGATACCGGGTGAGGTTTTTCCAGGATCTGGCGAAATTGTCCTGAACAAGAATAAAGTCGCCATCTCTCTTAGAGTCGCCAACACTGGCGACAGACCAATCCAGGTTGGTAGTCATTATCACTTCGCCGAGACCAATGCGGGTCTTGCCTTCGATCGAAAGGCTGCTCTCGGTTATCGCCTGGACATTCCCGCGGGAACAGCTGTGCGTTTCGAGCCTGGTCAGTCGCGGGAGGTTACGTTGATTCCCTACGGGGGCGCACGTCTAGTTTACGGCTTCAACGGGGCAGTGATGGGAGGATTGCCGCAGGTGCCAACTCCATGATCATCACTCCACGACGAACGAGGTAATCAAGAATGCCGCACACAATGAGCCGGGCTGCCTACGCGCAGATGTTTGGACCAACAGTCGGTGACAAGGTACGTCTCGCGGACACCGACCTGATCGTGGAGGTCGAGAAAGACTTCACGATTTATGGTGAGGAAGTGAAATTCGGAGGAGGGAAAGTCATCCGCGACGGCATGGGTCAGTCGCAGCGTTCTCGGAGTGAGGGCGCGGTGGATACGGTCATTACAAACGCGCTAATTCTCGATCACTGGGGAATAGTAAAGGCTGATATCGGCATCAAGGACGGACGTATCGCCGCCATAGGCAAAGCCGGTAATCCCGACGTGCAGTCGAACGTCGACATAATCCTCGGACCAGGAACCGAAGCGATTGCCGGCGAAGGCAAGATTGTTACTGCCGGTGGCATCGACGTGCATGTCCATTTTATCTGCCCACAGCAGATCGAAGAGGCCCTCTATTCAGGCGTGACTACAATGATGGGCGGTGGGACAGGGCCGGCGACTGGCACGAATGCAACCACCTGCACGCCAGGACCTTGGCACATCCAGCGGATGCTCCAGGCGGCTGACGCTTTTCCCATGAATCTCGGCTTATTCGGAAAAGGCAATTCAAGTACGGCAGCAGGTTTGGTAGACCAGATTGAGGCCGGGGCTTGCGGTCTGAAGCTCCATGAAGATTGGGGGACTACGCCGGCGGCCATTGATCGTTGCCTCTCCGTTGCAGATGAGATGGATATTCAGGTTCTTATACACACCGACACACTGAACGAGAGTGGTTTTGTCGAAAACACGATGGCCGCCTTCAAAGGCAGAACCATTCACACGTTTCACACGGAAGGGGCCGGCGGCGGACATGCCCCGGACATCATTAAAGTGTGCGGTCAGGCAAATGTCATCCCATCTTCGACAAGCCCCACGCGGCCCTACACAGTGAATACGCTCGAAGAGGCCTTCGATATGGTTTTGGTCACCCATCACCTCGACTCACGTATTCCCGAGGATGTGGCGTTTGCTGAAAGCCGCATCCGCAAAGAGACAATAGCCGCGGAGGACATTTTGCAGGATCTGGGTGCAATCTCGATTGTTTCGTCGGACAGCCAAGCCATGGGCCGAGTGGGTGAGGTAATCATCCGTACATGGCAGACCGCCGACAAAATGAAAAAACAATTCGGGCGGCTTTCTGAGGAGAACGGTGAAAATGACAATTTCAGGGCGCGGCGCTATATCTCGAAATACACGATCAACCCCGCGATAGCTCAAGGCATTTCCACGTACGTCGGCTCGATTGAAGTCGGAAAGCTTGCCGATCTCTGTATCTGGGATCCAGCCTTCTTCGGTGTAAAGCCTGATATGGTGCTGAAGGGCGGTGTGATTACCGCCGCGATCATGGGAGATCCCAACGGTTCCATTCCTAATCCCCAGCCGGAATACTACCGTCCAATGTTCGGCGCGTTTGGCCGGTCGCTGACGGAAAACTCGGTTACCTTCGTCAGTCAAGCGCTACTGGGAAGGAGCGACATCCCTGGAGTTGCAAAAAAGCTTCTTCCCGTCACGAACACACGCAAAATCGGCAAGCATTCCATGATTTTGAACGGCGCCACTCCAAGCATGGAGGTTAATCCTGAAACCTATGAGGTGCGTGCCGATGGTCGCCTTCTCACCTGCGAGGCGGCAAAAGTACTGCCCATGGCTCAACGTTATTTCCTGTACTGAGGATGACGATGCATTGCGCTTCAATTCATCGCCCTGCGGGGCATTGGCCGAAGGAAAGTGCGGCAGGCAGTCTCACTCTCGATTTTGACGCGCGCCATCGCCGCCGCATTCGCCTGACTGCAGATCAAGGCGAAGATGTCCTTCTCGATCTTCCGAAAGCGGTTGCCATGGCCGATGGAGATGGCTTGCAACTTGAAGATGGGAGGTGGCTGGAGGTTCAGGCCGCCGCGGAGCTTATTGTTGAAGTCAGACATAAAGATCCCAATCATCTTGTGCGCCTTGCTTGGCATCTGGGGAATCGGCATTTGCCAACTGAAATTGGAGATCAGTTTCTTCGCATTCGTCCCGACCATGTAATCGAGGGCATGCTCCAAGGCTTTGGAGCGGAACTTGTAAAGGTGCAGGCCCCATTCCAACCGGAAGGCGGCGCTTACGGCGGCCACGGTCACCATCACGACCATGTTGACGGTGAGCATCATCATGAGTGATGAACAGTACTCGTTCCCTTCGCTGGCGGTCTTGAGGCTGCAAAGCTGGCTTTCGCCTGCATTCCCCGCGGGTTCTTACAGCTATTCACATGGACTCGAGTGGGCGGTCGAAGCAGGTCACATACACGACCGCCAAAGTCTTGTCGACTGGCTCGAAGCAGACCTTTTCTACGGTTCGGGGCGAAATGAGGCGATCTTCTTCAGCGAGGCCTGGCGCAGCTGCATGGACGATGAGCGCGCGAAGTTATTTGAAACCGCGGAACTGGCGGCCGCCTTTCGCGGCACATCGGAATTTGCGCTCGAATCATCACAGCAGGCGACGGCGTGCCTTGCCACGCTACGCCGAGTATGGCCCGATCCCGTCCTGGACTGGCTCTCGAAAATACTCAGCGAACGCCATGTCCAGCCTGCCCTATCCGTCGTTATCGGAGTACGCTCGGCAAGGCAGGGCATTCTGGCTAGCCTCGCACTGCCTGCTTTTCTGCAAAGTTATGTCGCCAATTTGGTGACCGCTGGAGTTCGACTTGTCCCCCTTGGTCAAACTGACGGGCAGCTTGCCATTGCCGAGCTTGAGGAGGCGGTGCTGGCCGCAAGCGCGCAAGCTCTTAAGGCCACGATTGACGATCTTGGGTCCGCTGCGTTCATGGTCGATCTGGTCTCCGCGGCGCATGAAATCCAATATACGAGGTTATTTCGCTCATGACTCCTATAACCAGTGTCACCGGGTCGGAATCTCAGACTCGCCCTTTGCGTGTCGGAATCGGCGGACCGGTTGGCTCAGGCAAAACGGCGCTTGTTGAAGCGCTGTGCAAGCGGCTGCGAGACATCTACGACATTTACGTGATTACGAACGACATCTATACCAAGGAAGACCAGCTCATTCTTACACGCGCGCAAGCGCTCCCTGCGGAGCGAATTATGGGCGTCGAGACGGGCGGCTGCCCTCATACTGCGATTCGAGAGGACGCGTCCATGAACCTCGCCGCCATTGAAGACATGAACCAGAAGTTCCCGAATGCAGAATTATGCTTCATCGAATCAGGGGGCGATAATCTCGCGGCGACCTTTAGTCCCGAGTTGGCGGACCTAACGATCTATGTGATCGACGTCGCAGAAGGCGAAAAAATACCTCGAAAGGGCGGACCTGGCATTACGCGCTCCGATCTTCTCGTCATAAACAAGATAGATCTAGCTCCTCTTGTGGGAGCGAACCTTGATGTAATGAAGGCAGATGCGCTGAGAATGCGGGTAAAGAGACCTTTCATTTTTACAAATTTGAAGAGCGGAGAGGGTGTCGCTCAGATAGCGAGCTTCGTCATCGATAAGGGCGGATTAGCAAGGTCGGCTGCGTAGTGGTTCGGTCTGGGAGTCACCGAGCGATAAGAGAAGCGTTGGGGATCACGCCGCCGAACAGTGGTGCCGGCGACTCGAGCTTCCAAATTGAAAAATCAAAGGGACCCAGTGACCACATCGCGAAACTGGCGATATTGTCCACGAGTTACCTCCGCGCCATAGCCAGAGATTCGCTTTTAGCGCGCTACTCACTGCGAAGCAGATTTCGCTCAGATTCTCGGCAGTTTCACTTTGAGTGCAGAAAGCACACGCTCAGGCTCACCAAGGTCGGCCCATCCCAGTCCCTCCACAGGAAACACTGCCAGATCCGAGGGACACACCGATAACACCTCGTAAGAAAAATCGCTGGCTGGGACGTTCGAAAAAAGTTCATGTAGCACCAGCTCCTCCATACCAGGCTGAACGGCTGCCCACATGGACTCAAATGAGGCGATCAAGTTAGGAACACTACGGCGAATCATATCGAGGAACGCACGCACGCGGCCTACCATTATGAAGCTGTTCCATAGACCTCCCGCTTGCATCAAGTTCCTGGCGATATGTGGCGACGGCTTCTCCCAGAAGCGGCGTACTTCGAGAATTGGACCTGTCTTGCTGCGGTGCAAAGGCACACCATGCTCTATCCAGCCATAACCGTCTTCCGGAGAATCTGGAGCAACACCAAGTAGGACGATGCGCTCACCGTGCAATTCGACGTGCTGGAACGCTTCGTCTACGGCTCGCACCAGAACCTCATTGTTTTTGAAATGATGATCTGACGGAAAGATGCCGACCAAACCGTTTGGAGCCACCACTTTTAGTCGAGTCAAGCTATATACAATGGCTGGCGCAGTTCCCCGATTGTATGGCTGGACAAGTAAATTGCGGGTCGGAATACGGCGTACTTGATCTACATAAAAGCGCTCGTGAGTTCGCGTCAAAACCAGCAATATGTTCGCTTGTGGAACTACGCGCGAGACTCGGTGCCATGTTTCTTTTAGCAGAGTATCAGTACCCGAGAGAGCGCAAAACTGCTTTGGTCTATCCTCGCCTGTAAGTTTTCTGGTAAGCGGAAGAAGGCGCTTGCCGTCTCCCCCTGCCAAAATTACGCCCCAACGGCGTGAACACTCGTTATCGACGATGCTTCTGTCATTGTCCACGAGTGACCCCCAGCGAACTCATGTCAGGTCGAAATGGAGTGCTGGCGGGTCTCGAGGAGCGTTCGCTCAGGATTACTCTTGTTACGTCCTGACGCAGTAAGTACACCGAAACAGCCAGAAGAACTAGGTCTTTTAGAAGAAACGCCACGGTTTCAGTCATTGCTGGAAATCCGCCGGCGGATGGAGCCCAGCCGTTAGGGATGAAAGGAATGATCTGACTGTTGCTATGAACGAAAAACACGAACCGAGGGCGCCAAGAATTCCTAATTTCTTCTTCCAAAACCCTGCAAACAAGAATGCGCCAAATGTCCATTCAGCAGCCCCCAAAAACCAGTTTGCGCCGCGAACGCCGAAAACAGGGTATAGCCAAAAAATCGGTGGCGCATGGCTGATATATGGAATCAATGCCTGCGCCTCGTATTCAAACCATTTCTGATATCCGAAGAACAAGAAAATGATCACCATGGATGCACGAATGAAGTGGTAGTCGGGCTCATCCTTGCGAATACCGAGCTTAAGCAAGGTGTTTATGACGAGGTTCATTTTGGCCTCCTTTCATTCTTGCGCCGAGGCCCGTCGCATTGGGCCGAATGCCTGTCATATCTCTCATTCCGGGCCTTGCGATCTAGTAACTTCACTTGCTTCACTCGTGCCCTACTCCGCATCAGTCCCAACTGGCCACCGCACTGGACCCCCTATCACTCAGCCGACCGCATGGAATGCACGGGTTCGGTGGTAATCCATAGAAATGTCCTGGGCGCTGTCGCCATTAACCGACTATCGCTAGAGGAGTTGGATCTGCCGGTAGACGATTGGAAAGGAATCCCGCGGTGTGGCTCGAAGCGGCGTTCGCTCGACGAGATCCTGCAGTTCCGCGCGTTCCCCTTTCAATCCAATTTCTTTTTTCGGTTGCATCAGTTCTTCTTGGCTGCGCCGATACTCAATTAACTGTGACCGACTACTTTTCGTCCCACTGGCCGAAGGGGAGTACGAGGTACAGATCCTCGCCGTGTGGAAGATGCGCGACGTACGGCATGCCTGTAGAACCATCGTGGCTTATCGACTGGAGCTCTTTCTGGTTCTCATGCGGGCTCACGATCATGATGTGGGGACCCACATGAAATTCATCGCCATCAGCGGCATTTCGCGATTTATTCGGAACCCAGGCGCCGATGTACATGTACGCGATGCCGACCGTTGTAATGTAAGGTTCGCGGCCGGCCAGGCTGTCTTTCATCCAGTGCATAAAAACGGGATCGAAACAGCCGGGCTCATCATGCGAATAGCCGGGTACTCCCGGCAGACAAGTCCAGCCATTCGTTCCCTTGCGCAAAAAGCGATACTCACCACCGGGCTTTTGGGGCCAATCCAAGATCGTTGCGTTTTTTGTGATGAACGTCGGCCCAGCTCGCAAGGCGTCGGCAATCTTGGCGGAGTCCGTGGTGGGATGGTCGTACGCGTTTTGGCTAAGGGCAACTGCTGCCATGGTCAGAAGACCGAATACTCCGAGTGTTCGCGTAATACGGCTGAAAAGGTATGTGCCTTTCACGGTTCACCTTCTTTCTGCTCCAAAATGCGTGCGAAGGCATATTCAAATGTCATACTAGGTCCATGCACGACGTGGGCCAATATCAGAACTCGTTATTTTGCTCGGCGATACGCACTTAAAACTCCTGCTTCGGTAATCTCTGTTTGGCTTTCGACGCAGCGGTGTCGGGAAGAAGTCTGCGTGTTGGTATCCCGACACCAACGCCTCAGCCGGTAGCCTAATAATGTCCTGGACGCCAGATTTGAAGATAAAGAAAGCATTTTCAGAGATATGTGCTGCGCCACTGAGGTTCTTGAACTGATGGACCGCGGAATGGGCCTTGCAGCGGATTACTTCACTTGCACATGCAGCAGTTGTTTGAGCTTTTTGCGTGCTCTTGCCACTCGCGCCTTTACGGTTCCCTGTGGTATTCCCAGAGCTTGTGCTGTCTCGCGAATACTCAAGCCATCCACCCCGCGGAGTTGAAACGTTCCACGCAAAGTAGGAGAGAGCTGTGTGGAAAGGTGCGTCAACCGTTCCGCGAGTTCCCAGGTTCGATATAACTATTCGGGGGTTGGCCGGCGATCTGACAGCATGTCCGATAAAGGGGCATGATCCTGCTGTCGATCTTCCTGGTCCAAAGGAAGATGCACTTGCCGGGGCCGTCGGCGTACTTTCATCCGCGCAGCATTAATTACGATTCTGGTCAGCCAGGTGGACATCTGGGCCTGCCCCTTGAATTGATCTAGATGAGTGTAGGCGGACAAAAAAGCATCCTGGACCGCATCTTCGGCATCCGCCGCGTTGCCAACCACGCGCAGTGCTATCCGAGTGAGGGAGGGCTGATGGCTAGCGATAACATTTGTCAATTGCCGGGTTTCTTCTTGGCGACCGTACAAGATCGGCTCTTGTGTATCACTGAAAATTCCCACTGTCGTTCCCATAAGTTGAACTCCTTCGATGTACCGATTAATTGCACGTCGCGTTCCATTCTCAGACTCAGGATCTACTCCGGAGCACAAGAATCTCCTCTCGTAAGGTTTCCCCTTGAAAGGCAATACCGCCCTTCTCCGATCTCCACAGAATTGCTCACATCAGAGTTAACCGATTGACTAACAAAGTTTCCGGTCTATTATGATGAAGTCTTCAATCTTCCTCTGCAGGTGTTCCGTATGAACATCCTAACCGGCAAGGTGGTGCTTGGTATTACCGAGGACGAAGTCGCGCTCGGCAGCCACCTAATCCACTTCTGGCAGAACAAGGAGGAATTCGAGCGTGGAGTTCGCTTTCTCGAGCTTGGGATCGAGAACGAATCCCAGTATTGCGTTCTGTTCGGGCACGATGAAGCGAATCAAGAGGTTCTGGAGATTCTCAGGAAGAAATATCCGGACTTGGAACGTGTGATCCGAGAGGGGCGGCTGGTTATTTTGCGCCGGGAGGGTTCGGCATCTGAGACGTTAACAAATATCGAGGCGGCGTTTGCGGCCGCCGTACGCAAGGGAGCGACGGCAATTCGTTACCTGGGCAATCTTGGTATGGGCCGGGCTGCTTTGCCCGGCAGGGGTGCCGACGAAGTAATTGAACTTGAAAATGGGGCAACACTTCTTGGACGCCGCTTCCGTGTGTCATTGTATGCATGTACGACGTGAACACAGTCTCTGGTCGCCTACTGCTGAACGCGGGATTTGGTGCGCATGATCTCGCTGTTTTGGGGGCATGCGCTGACGCAAAACGCCTACTTCGCGCTCCACGAGGAGGCTAAGCGTAATTATCGAGCCGCCCTATGATGGGGAGGTTTCTTGGACATTAAAAATCGAGGTCGTTCCGAGAGGTCGCCCGGAAATTGTCATAAAGCTTGTGTCAGCAGCCCAGGGAATGTAGAGGAAGAGTGGTCTTTTTGAAACAGGTGTGACCCTAGAAAATTTTTGTCATCATACCTATTGCTTCCAACCTTGCAAACGAATGACCGCTGAAGCACACGGCGCCAGACAGAGTAGTGAGCCGATAGACCTCCAGGCTGTCATCGAAACGATTCCAGCTTTGGTCGTATGTGCTCTGGCGGATGGCTCTGCCGAGTTTGCAAACCGCGCTTGGCATGAATACACTGGCTGCTCATCACCAGAAATAATCGGCTTCAAGTGGCACGCGGCGATCCACCCCGAGGACCTTCCAAGATTGATTCAAGAATGGACTGTGACCGCGGCCGCTGGCAACCCGTTCGAGTCTGAGGCCCGCGTACGGGGTGCCGACGGCGAATATCACTGGTTTGCGATCAGAAAGGCTTTGGCCGTCTCCCGAGATCAGGTTGGCAAGCCGTCGCTGCGCGCGCTAATCGCTTGCGAGGACATCCAGGAACGCAAGCAGGCACAAGACAGGCTCCAACAGAACGAGCAACGATGGCAAACGGCATTCGCGAACTCAGCAATCGGCATAATGATGCGTGATCGTACCGACCACATCTTTGCCTCGAACAGGGCCTTCAGGAATATGTTGGGATACACTGAGTCGGAGCTCTCCCACCTGTGCCAAATTGACATTACCTATCAAGAGGATCGTGCGCTTAACCTGGAATTGATCGGAGAACTCTGGGAAGGCAAGCGGCAGCACTTTCAAATCGAGAAGCGCTACCATCGAAAAGACGGCACGATAGTTTGGGTGCGTAACAATGTCGCTCTCGTCCCAGGAACCGGTGGTGTAACCCCTTTCCTGTTTACAATCGTCGAGGATATTACTCAACGCAAACAAGAAGAGTCTGAACGCCGCTACAGCGAAGAGAAGTATCGCGTCGTCGTTGAAGCGGCCAGCGACGCCGTGGTCTGCACGGACGAGAGCGGTGCAATCCTGCTTGCAAATCCCGCCACGACGCGAGTTTTTGGCTATGAATCTGCAGAGTTAATTGGAAAGCCGTTGACCGTTCTTATGCCGGAATTCCTGCGGAAGCTGCACGAGAGTGGATTCAAACGCTACTTGGCGACAGGCCAGCGGCATATCAATTGGCAAGGCACCGAGCTCACTGGCCTCCGCAAGAATGGACAGGAGTTCCCGGTGGAAATCTCATTCGGAGAAGTGGCCGCTGATGGTCATCGGATATTTACGGGTTTTGTCCGCGATATCACCGACAGAAAGCAAGCCGAGGAACTCCGGGCCTCCTTGCACGCAGCACAAGTTGAGCTTGCTCGGGTCTCCAGACTGACAACTATGGGTGAATTGGCAGCTTCCATAGCGCATGAAGTCAATCAGCCTCTGACGGCCGTGACCAATAATGCTAACGCCTGCCTAAGACTGCTCGCCAATCATAATCTCGCGCCTGAAGTTTTGCGTCAGGCTCTTGAGGAAATTGTGGCGGACGGCACTCGTGCAAGCGAGGTCATAGCGCGGATCCGCGGATTCATAAAGAAAACTCCTTCCGAAAAGAGCATGGTGGATATAAACGATGTCATTCAAGAGGTGCTCGCCCTGGCTCGTCGTGAGCTCTCTGAGAATCGAGTACTGCTCGAATCGCAATTGACAGGGTCTCTCCCGCTCGTGCTGGCTGATCGCGTTCAGTTGCAGCAGGTCCTGCTAAATCTGATCATGAATGGCATCGAAGCCATGGTCGTGGAAGCAGATCGATCTCGTTTACTGTGGGTGCAATCCCAGGTCAACCAGTCGGGAGACGTACTGGTAGAGGTCCGAGACTCGGGCACTGGCCTTCATTCAGAAGCAGATCGCTTCTTTGCTCCCTTCTTCACAACAAAAGCGAACGGTCTGGGGATGGGCTTGCCCATCAGCCGCTCCCTTATTGAACGCCATGGAGGGAGGCTCTGGGCTAGGCCCAATTCTCCGCACGGCGCAGTGTTTTCCTTCACCTTGCCAGTAGCAGCCGGGAGTCCCTCATGAATGTCGCACCCGTAGTCTTTGTTGTAGACGACGATCGGTCGGTGCGCTCTTCGCTCAAGTTTCTCATCAGCAGCGTGGGTCTCGAGGTGGAAAGCTTTGACTCGGCCGACAGCTTCTTGAAAAGAAAGCTTCCTGACGTGCCCAGTTGCCTTGTGCTGGACGTCAGGCTGCCCGGATTAAGCGGACTGGATTTTCAACGCGAGCTTGCAGCTAGAAATATTCGTACCCCCATAGTCTTTATCACCGGTCACGGCGATATTCCGATGACTGTTCGCGCTATGAAGGCCGGAGCAGTCGAATTCCTCACCAAGCCCTTCCGTGACCAAGATCTGCTTGATGCTGTTCGCATCGCACTGGATCGAGATCGTGCTAGACGCGAACAAGAGAAGGAACTGAAAGACCTCCGTCAGCGTTTCGACTCGCTGACTCTTCGCGAACAGGAGGTAATTTCTATGGTCGTCTCCGGGATGCTCAACAAACAGATTGCTGGGCAACTTGGAACCGCAGAAAATACCGTGAAAGTACAGCGCAGCCGCGCGATGGAAAAGATGAACGCACAATCCCTTGCCGAGCTTGTGAAGATGATGGAAAAGCTGAAAGGCTCCTCGGAAAGAGCCTTGTAAACGAAAGCATTACGTGATCTCTACCAACGCCCAATAGATTCCTCCCGCCTCTTCAAATAGCATCGATTCTAATGGAGCTTTCAGAATGGTAAGGAAACTGATCTCGGTCGTTGACGACGACGAGTCTGTCCGCAGATCCACGAGACTGCTAGTAGAATCGTTTGGCTTTCGGGCGGCAGCCTTTGAATCCGCCGAAGGTTTTCTGAAATCTGGCGAGGTGCACGATAACTCGTGTCTGATCCTGGACATCCAGATGCCAGGCATGGATGGATTGCAACTTCAACGCCACCTGGCTGCCGAGAGGTGCGGAATTCCGATCATTTTCATCACGGCTTACGACGACAAAGAGTCCCGTAAGCGAGCCATGCAAGCCGGTGCTGTCGGCTTCCTGGGCAAGCCTTTCAGCGACGAGCAGCTATTCCAAACCATTCGTTCAGCCTTGCGGATCGGCGATGGCGAGACGAAGACTGCGCCGAGCAGCTCCGTGGTCATCTGAAGTGGTCATATGAAGAAGATGTCTGCTGAATCTCGCCTCGCCTGACGCCACGGTTGCTTGCCACCCCGTCTTCCCCCTTGCGGTCTTCGTTTAGCCTGTGTATCCGGCTTTGCCGGACCGGCGCGTGATCCCGAGGCTTTTCATTTTGGTAATTAAAGTCGTCCGCTTCAGTCCCAGCTGGGTAGCTGCACCGTGGGGTCCTCCGACAACCCATCCTGCGGCCTGTAATGTATGTAAGATCAGGGCTCGTTCAAAATCCTTGAGCGTATGCTCTGCTGGATTTACGGCGGGAGTTATTAGCGCGAGCGGATTCACGTCGGATAAAGGTAAAGCATCCGGCAACACTCCCGTACCTGAGCGAATCGTGGCTCGCTCAGACTCCTTAAAGATGCCCTCTGCCGGAGTAAGGGCGACCGGGCTCGCGTTTGTGGGCAAAGGATTCGGAAGCACTCCGTCGTCCGAGCAGATCACGGCTCGTTCGATCAGGTTCTGAAGTTCTCGCACGTTCCCGGGCCACGAATACGAGGTGAACGCAGCCAGCGTTTCTTTTGGAATGCTGCTAATCTGTTTACCCATGCCCCGAGAAAAAACTTCGACAAAATGCGAGACCAGCAGCGCAATATCCTCCTGGCGTGCGCGCAGCGGTGGCAACTCGATCGGAAATACGTTTAGACGATAGTAGAGGTCGCTTCGAAACTGGCCCTGCGCAATCAGTTCGCTCAGATTGCGATGCGTCGCGACAACTAGACGGATGTTGACGCGATGGGTCTTGCCGCTGCCGAGGCGCTCAAACTCTTTTTCCTGTAAGACGCGCAGCAGCTTCGGTTGTAGAGGCAACGGAATATCCCCTATTTCATCGAGGAACAGAGTTCCCGTGTCAGCCATTTCGAACCGGCCGATTTTCTGCGCGATAGCTCCCGTAAACGCACCTCTCTCATGACCAAATAGCTCGCTCTCCAGCAAATCGAAAGGAATGGCAGCACAATTTAGCTTTACGTAAGGGCGGCCGTACCGCCGGCTGACGTTATGAATCGCTTGGGCGATCAATTCCTTTCCTGTACCGGTTTCGCCTTGAATCAATACGGTGGAATCGGTCGGTGCGACCCGTTCAACCTGTTCGAGCACGGCTTCGAGTGCAGGGCTCTTGCCTACGATTCGCTCGAACTCGCGCGCTCTCTCGTCCTGTTCACCAGAGCGAAGTGTTTCGAAGCCCCCCACAACTACCTCCGAATCAGCCTCGTTAAATACAATCCTGCTTCTGACGACTCAGCTCTTCAACGCTGTTCGAACGCTCTCCAGCAGAATTTCGTCGTCGAAAGGTTTTGCTAGGAATTTCACTGCCCCACCTCTCATCGCTTGGAGCCTCATTTTCTCGTCGCCGTGCCCGCTCATAAAAATAGTTGGAATTGGGCAATGATCAGCGTTCAACTTAGCCTGCAGATCCAGCCCTGACATTCCGGGCATGCGGATGTCCGCGATAAGACACCCAATCTCGAGTTGCTTGCCAGACGCCAGAAAGTCCTCCGCGGACGCGAACGATCGCACAGGGAAACCCGCGGACGTCAGCAAACGTTCCAAGGCGGCCCGGAATGACTCATCATCATCGACAACTGCAACCATTCTTGAATTCCCCAATCTATCCATGGGGCTACAAGGCTAACTTGATCGCCTCACAAGGCAATTATGGTTTCTGATAGGCTCTACGATGGGTATCTATAAGGGAGGTTTAATAGGCAAGCCGGGCTCGGACCCGCCTCCGCCATCAGGCGGTAGTTGGAAGCCTCAGCTTTTCTGCCATTCTGCCCAGTTCAGCCGGGGAATTAGCGTGCATCTTGCGCATCACTTGGCCGCGATGGACCTGCGCGGTGATTTCGCTGGTTCCGAGTCTCGCTGCGATCTGCTTGGTTAGCATGCCGGAAACTAGGAGGCCCATGACCTCGCGCTCACGCGCAGTTAACGTCTGATAACGTTCCTTCAATTCTTGAATCTCGTGCTGCTGTTGCCACGTTTCCCTTTCGCGTTGCAGCGCCTGCTGAATCGCATCCACCAAATCCTGATCGCGAAACGGTTTCGTGAGAAATTCCACTGCGCCAGACTTCATCGCTTTCACCGTCATGGGAATATCGCCGTGACCGGTGATGAAAATGACTGGAATCTGAACACCCGCCTCAGTCAATTTGCGCTGGACATCCAGCCCACTCATCCCCGGAAGTCGCACATCTAAAACCAGACAACTAGGGCCCCCGGGGAGTTTGCGTGTCAAAAAATCTTTCGGCGCAGCAAACGACTCGACGTGCAAACCGACCGACTTCA
>Ga0207106_1092_pt1 | contig 17477 bp, 15 predicted proteins | sample Alteio_BWMinHeat_78_FD_153535 | JGI IMG/M metagenome (GOLD analysis project Ga0207106, IMG submission 153535) | Enriched cells from forest soil in Barre Woods Harvard Forest LTER site, Petersham, Massachusetts, United States -... | ecosystem: Environmental > Terrestrial > Soil > Temperate forest >...
TAATTTATTCTTTAACTCAAATTAAATGAAAAAGAATTCTTTCCTTCCGGGCGTGACAGCTTTACTGTCTTTAATCTTTTCATTCTTTAGTTCGTCTGCACAGAAGACGGCTGATTGCGATAGTAAGCTTTGGAATTTTGTATGGGTACCTGAACGACTCCAGGTGCTTGATAAGTGTAGAGAAGTAACAGGGGTGATCATGGAAAGAAATGCCGATCCCGACGGTGATGAACACATGTTGCTGAAATTAGATGCAGGCCAGGAAAATTTATTAAAGAAAAAAAACTACACAAAGAAGGATGGCAACCTTGTTATTGAAGCAATCTGCATAAATCATATTACCAGGAAAGCTGCCAAGGGCATTTGTAAAGGATATGTCAACCAGGTACAACTTCCCAAAGTTGGTGATCATGTAAAAGTAACGGGCAGCTACGTTATAGATACCCATAATGGGTGGACTGAGATCCACCCGATCACCAAAGTCGAGAAGCTTTGAGTATTTCTTTATTTTATTCCTGCTCTTTTTTTCAATTCGGCTACAGGCATTGTTGTCATTCTGCCGATCGGTTTTCCATTTCTGTATGTGATCACTTTTAAATTTGAAGCATCTTTCGGAACAATTAGTGGTTCTGTATACTCCGGGTAAAAATTATCAGGAAATGAATTATCAAAGCTGTAGTAAATATGCAGCCCGCTTATTTCGGTGCTCATTTCAACCACTACCTGGTTATCTGCATTTTTAGTTACTTTAAAGATCGGATCATATATGCCGGGCGCATATTTTTTTTCAGCGACATTAAAACGTTCAAATTGTTTTTCAACCCTTGAAGCAAAATCATTCCAGTTTCTTTTTTCTTTCGGAGACCATACGGCTTCAGCTATAGCAAAGGCCCTTGGCCAAACCATATATTGTTCATGACGCATGTTGTACACTTGTTCTGTCCATAAATTCGCCTGGCCGCCTTTAATATATTTTGAGTCTACACTATCAGGCACCGGTTCAAATTCATAAGCTTTTTTTAACCGGAGTTCAGCGTATACCGGTGGTTCCATTACTTCATCGCTTTGCATGTAATCAAGATATGTATATGTTGTGGGACTCATTACCACTTCATGTCCCATCCTGGCAGCTGCAACACCACCCTGCATTCCTCTCCAACTCATTACTGCCGCGTTAGGGGCCAACCCTCCTTCCAGAATTTCATCCCAGCCGATTACTTTTTTTCCTTTTGATTCAATGATCTTTTCTACGCGTTTTTCAAAATAGCTTTGTACTTCTTCCTGTGTTTTCAATCCTTCTTTTTGCATCAAGGCTTTGATCGCATCACTTTTTTCCCAAAAGTTTTTTGGACATTCATCACCACCCACATGGATATATTCAAATGGAAATAATTGAGCAAGCTCGGTAAAAACTTTATCCAGGAAATTATAGACCTTTTCATTAGCCGGGCAAAGTGTATTGTCAACGAGAGCTATTGGCGGTGCACCATGAGACCAATCCATAAAAGACTCACCGGAATTTACATGATAGCTTTCTGCCCCGGGCGTACAGGATAATTCGGGATAAGAAACCACTGCCGCCAAACTATGTCCGGGTACGTCTACCTCGGGTAGAATATTTACAAAGCGGTCCTTCGCATATCGTACAATTTCCTTAATATCATCCTGTGTAAAAAATCCGCCAAAATTTCGCGGCTCATCAGGAGTTGGGGTTGAAAATCCTCCAAACGTTCCGGTCTTTTTTACATTCCACGCTCCTATAGAAGTAAGTTTCGGTAAACTTTTTATTTCAACTCTCCATCCCTGGTCATCGGTGAGATGCAAATGCAAAAGATTGTATTTGTATTTCACCATATCATCAATAAATTCCTCTACCTGTTGTTTTGTAAAAAAATGGCGGGAAACATCAAACATCAATCCTCTCCAGCCAAAGCGCGGATAGTCTGTGATCTCAACAGCGGGAATGGTCCAGGCAATATTTTTCTCTAACTTTTTACTTTCAATTTCTTTAGGCAACAATTGAAGAATGGTTTGCACACCATAATATAACCCTGCAGGTTTATTGGCAGAAACGATAACCAGGTTTGGAGTTACTGATAACTTATATCCTTCATTTCCCAAAGTATTATCTGAAGACTTTAGAAGTACAAGCCGGATGGAATTACCGGCGGTCATCTTATTCGTCACAGGAATTTTAAACCCGGCAGGCGTGGCAATCGCCATGGATAGAAAATTCGCAACTCTTTTTGCATCGGCATCAGTAGCAGCCAGTTCAATGGTTGATTTATTGCTGAGCTTAAATGATCCTGTTCTTTGAACAACAGAAACAGGCAAAGGAATAACGGAAATGTTTGGTGTTGTTTGTGCAAACAAGATTAAACTATATGCAAAGAATTGAAAGGCGGCAAGCAATTTTTTCATATTGAATATTTAAGCCATTAAGATACGAAGATGAAGCTAACTATATCATGATTGAATTGTTTTTCTTCACGGCAGAAAACAGAAGCCAAAATTTCAATTGGTGACATCATATTAACTAATTTCCAGTGAGTGTTTCGAAGATTTATAGCCCATCGTTTAAACGATGGGCTATAAGGAAGAATTAATTATTCAGTCAGGTTGGCGGAGAGTGATAACCATTACGCAATTGTCAAGCCTTTATTTATATTTTGGTCAATCCATAGTATTAAAATTTCCAAACTGAGACGCTAGTTATATTTCAGGGCCGGCACTTCAGTAATTTTTTTTATCTTTTCATAAATTAATTTTATGAGGGGTAAGATTCTTTGCTCTGCATTTTTCGTTTTGTTTTTTTTCGGGATCTTTTCTTCTTTTGCAAATGCCGCTGATGATCATCCCACTTTGCCAATTGGTTCAAAGGCGCCTGGTTTTTCTTTGAAATGTGTTGATGGAAAAACTTATGCTTTAGCCTCATTTAATAAATACAATATTCTTGTCATCATTTTTACATGCAACCACTGCCCCACAGCACAGGCATATGAAGACCGTATCATTCAGCTGACAAAAGATTATAAATCAAAAAATGTAGCCGTGGTGGCGATCAATCCTAATGATCCCGCTGCAATACGATTAGATGAACTTGGCTATACCGATATGAGCGATACTTATGCGGAAATGAAAAAACGAGCTGCTCAGAAAAAATTCAATTTCCCTTACTTATATGATGGAGCTACTCAATCAACTGCAAGAGCTTATGGGCCTGCCGCAACTCCTCATGTCTTTATCTTTGACAAAGAAAGAAAACTACGCTACCAGGGACGGATTGATGATGTGGAGAAACCAACAAAAACCCCTCTCAATTTCGATACAAGAAATGCCATTGATGAATTATTACAAAACAAAGAAGTTACTATAAAAACTACGAAAGTATTTGGCTGTTCCATAAAATGGGCCGAGAAAAGTGACTGGATAAAAAAAGGAGCTGAAGAATGGGCGAAAGAACCGGTGAATTTAGATACGATTGATGAAGCAGGAGTAAAAGAATTGCTCAAAAATAATTCAGGAAAATTAAGGCTGATTAATATTTGGGCGACCTGGTGCGGCCCCTGCGTTGTCGAATTTCCCGAATTTGTTACCATGAACCGTATGTACCGCGGCCGTGATTTTGAATTTATCAGCATTTGTCTTGATGACATGGATAAAAAAGATAAAGCACTAAAGTTTCTGAAGGAAAAACAGGCTTCTAATAAAAATTACATTTTTGATATTGACAATAAATATGCTTTCATAGAAGCCATTGATCCCAGGTGGCCCGGAGCTTTACCTTACACATTGATCGTAGAGCCGGGTGGAAAAATTATTTACGGGGAACAAAATATCATCGATCCTGCTAAAATAAAAAGGCTGATTGTTGATGACCCGGCGATCGGAAGGTATTATTGAGTCAAGAGTCGATAGTCATTAGTTATATGGAACTGGTAACAAGCAACCGGAAACCAGTAACCGTAACCAGAATTCAAATCTTATCCCTACATTTAGCCCCTCAAAAAACTTTTTATGATAAGCATTTCAAAAAAATTAATAGGATTTTTAATTGTACCGGCAATTTTTTTTTCTTTTACTAAGCTGCCCGACCGTGCAGATTTTTCCGGCGAGTGGAAATTAAATGAAGGGAAAAGTGACCTGGGTCAAATGGCCAATTATGAGCCACGCACGATAAAAATTATACAAACAGCTGACTCGATCTCAATCACAAAAACAGCTCCCGGTTTCACAGGTGAAGATGTTACTACTTCGGAAACACTAACCTATGATGGCAAAGAAACGAAAACAACAGTATTTGGTACATCAACGAAAACGTCGTCTTCAAAATGGTCGGACGACGGACAAACACTTACCATCACTTACGACCTGATGCTTGACTTTAATGGCCAGCAAACAGACATCAAAGGCACAGAAACATTCACGCTGGCTGATGGTGGCAAAACCTTAGTTTCACAAAATAATTCAACTTCCTCATTTGGCGATATACAGGCAAAGGGGATCTACGAAAAATAAAACCTACTGCTTATTGCTATGATCCCGGAGAAGGCTCTCCGGGATTTTTATTTGTACGAGGTTTTGTTTTCGATGGAACCAAAAGCTGATGATATTTTAATCTTAACTTGCAAGCAAGCCACATCGATCATAGCAGACAATAATTGAAAATATTTATGAGAGATATTAAAGTCGCAACAGCTCAATTTGAAAATAAAAGCGGTGACAAAGATTACAACTTAAGTGTGATCGGTAAGCTGAGCAGAATAGCAGCGGATGAAGAAGCTGATATTGTTTCTTTTCATGAATGTTCAATTACCGGTTACAGTTTTGCGAGGCATCTTTCAAAAGAACAAATGTTAGACCTGGCTGAATTTGTTCCTGGTGGATCAAGTATAAAAAGATTAAGGGAAATAGCGGGTGAACATAAAATAGTAGTTCTTGCCGGCCTGTTTGAAAAAGATACTGACAACAGGTTATATAAAACATATGTATGTGTTGATAAAAATGGTTTGATAGCAAAATACAGAAAACTACATCCGTTCATCAATCCTTATTTAACGCCGGGTGACAGGTATTGTGTGTTTGAGCTTTTTGGCTGGAAATGCGGCATCTTAATTTGTTATGATAATAATATCATCGAAAATGTAAGAGCTACCAGCTTGCTGGGAGCGGATATCATTTTTATGCCGCATGTAACCATGTGCACTCCATCAACACGTCCTGGCGCAGGATTTATTGATCCAGAATTGTGGGAGAAGAGGGAGACCGATCCCACTTCATTAAGATTGGAATTTGATGGCATCAAAGGCCGGGCATGGTTAATGAAATGGTTACCTGCCAGGGCATATGATAACGCTATCTATGCTATTTTTTCAAACCCATAGGAATGGATGATGATCAGTTAAAAAATGGCTGTTCAATGATCATTGATCCGTTCGGGGATATTATTGCAGAATGCCGCAAGCTCGGAGATGATGTATCAACGGCTTTATTAACTAAGGACAAAATTAAAAACGCGGGTGGATACAGGTATAAACAAGCAAGACGACCAGAGCTTTATAAAGAGATAATCGGGCAAACACATATTTCAGAGCAAAAAGTAAGTTGGTTTGATCCTGAGCTTTCCCAGAATAAAGATTACTCAGTTCAAAAAATATGAAGCCTGGCATGAGTTAACTTATCTCGTTTGAGTAATGATTTTTATATGGATTATCTTGAAAAATTGATTGGTAATATAGAAACACATTCTGTTGAAGGAATAAATGAATGTTTCTCAAATGGAGTTAACCCCAACGATCTTTTCAGAGGCGAGCCGCTTATTTATGAATTAACAAGTGAATACCTGAGAGGTCCAAAATTTAAAGATTGTGTGAAAGCTTTTGTTGATCATGGATTGAATTTTGAAGACAAAATTTTATTATCGGTTCTTTCAGATGATGCTGAATCTCTTGACTTGTTGTTACGAAATGATGCCAGTGCAGCCAGGAGAGAATATACTTTACGTTGTGCGTATACACCTTTATATAAAGCTTCCTTGCTTCATATTTGTGCCGAATTCAATCATGTTTCATGCGCTGAAGTTCTTATAAAATATGGAGCCGATATAAATGCAAAAGCTGGTGTTGATGAAAATAGCTTTGGGGGACAAACGCCGATTTTTCACACGGTCAATCAAAACTTAAATCAATCTGCTGACATGCTGAATTTTCTTCTTTCAAAATCTGCTGATCTGAAAATAATTGTTACCGGGCTTATTTGGGGAAAAGGTTATGACTGGGAAACATTGATCCCTGCGGTAAACCCTGTCAGCTATGCCATGATGGGTCTTCTTCCTCAAATGCACCGAAAAGAGATCACTATTTCAAAAACTGTTTCATTGTTACTGAAAGCTGCATATGGAATTGATTACACGCCTCGAAATGTTCCTAATGCTTATTTGAAGGGATAATTAAACCGCTTGACAAATTTGATTCTTGTTTTCAATTTTACTTTGTAAATTTCATTATATACTCAAGCCATGAAAATATTTACAAGAGGAAGCTACCTAGGCTTTCAAACTGATATTTTATCTTACCGGGACATCATTATTTCAAAAACTGAATACAAGCAGAAAGAAGATCAAAGCTGGCATTGTCATGAGAATCCTTTCTTTGCCTATTTCCTGAAGGGCGGTAATAAAGAATTGCGGAAAGCGAATGAAATAAATTGTTCGGCAGGTACTTTGCTTTTTTATAAAGCCGGGGAATTTCATTCCAATAAAGATTATATCCCGGGCAGCAGAATATTGCATTTCGAAATAGATAAAAATTGGTTCAATGAAAATAAATTGAATCCCGAAAATATGCAGCAATCTGAAATAAACAATCTTACTGTAAAAAACATCTTCACCAATATCATTCGTGAATTCTCGATCCGTGATGATCTGTCAGAAAGTTCTGTTCAAAGCCTCGCTTTGTACCTGTTCAATTTATTAATCAGGCAAGCTGATAAGAAACCTGCTCCATCATGGAAATATAATCTTGATAAGATCCTCGAAGAACAAACGGTCAATAAACAATCCCTTGCCAACCTTGCAAAGAAATTAAAACTTCATCCTGTAACTCTTTCGCGTCAATTTCCCCAATATTATAATTGCAATTTTGGCGAATATCTCAGGCAGCTGCGCATTCAAAAAGCAATCTCATTACTCGCCAAAAAAACGATTCCTATTTCCGATATTGCTGAACATTGCGGTTTCTCCGAACCGAGTAATTTTATTCGTTGTTTCAAAAAACAGAAAGGTATTACGCCTGATGCGTATCGAAAGCTTCTATGACCTGACTAAGAAAAGACTACCATATTGAAAAAAGACAACTATTAAGATTGGAATAAAGAATAATTTCAATCATAGCTTAATTCAATTTCAGTATTTAAGGTTTGCATCAATTTATTAGCTGTAATTAAAATTTTGCTTTGTATGATCAAAAGAATCCTCCCTGTAATAGCTCTGCTATTCATGATAAATAAAGCTTTTGAACAAACTATTTCTGCCGACAGCAGTTATCCCCCACCAGGCCGTCTTATTGATATTGGTGGACGCAAATTGCATCTCATTGCCTCTGGCAATGGAAGTCCTGCGATAGTTCTTGAAGCAGGTGGTGGAGCTTATTCAATTGATTGGAACCTGGTACAATCAAAAATCTCTGGAACTACCCGCGTCATATCATATGACCGTGCGGGCCTTGGTTGGAGTGATCATGGCCCCGCGGATGAAACAGTTGAACAAACAGTTAGTGATCTCCATGAACTTTTGCAGAAAGCCGGGGAAAAAGGGCCATACCTGTTAGTGGGTGCATCTATTGGAGGAATATTTATTCAAGCCTACCAACATACTTACCCCAATGAAGTTGCGGGATTGATCTTTAGCAACAGCAGTAATCATGTTGGACTTGTTACCAAGAATAAAACCGATCTTCTTTGGAATCTGACTGAAGATGAGATACGCTCTAACTATCCTTTGCCCAAATCCACTGAGGAAAACCCTCGTCCAACAAAAGAGTCAGATCCCTTTGACAGACTGCCATCAAGCTTACAGGCAATGCGATTATGGCTCGATGTACAGAGCTGGAAAAAATGGGATCCGGGTAAGGCAACCGCTGCGTCCATGCTATCATGGCGTAAAGAATTCATTCGTGAATTTGATGAAACTGATTTTGGTAAAAAACCTCCACTTGGCAAACTGCCTGTTATTGTTATATCAAGTGATGAAGCGGCAAATGATTCTGTATTGCATCACAGGGATGGTGCAGCAGAACGCCTCGATTTTCTAAGTTCAAATACAATACATATCACGGCAACAAACAGTGGTCATGAAATACATTTATACCAACCGGATAAAGTGATTGAAGCATTGAAGATTGCTGTAATGGCTGTAAGGACAGACAAGCCTTTTAAAAAATAAATTGAATAACCTTCCGATGAAAATATTTCCGTTGTGCTTTTTATTCTGCTTAACTTAAAATGATTTATTTTCCGAATAAGAAAATTCACAAAATAACAAATGCCAAAAATCTTTCAATACCTGAAATACATGATACGTTTTTATACCAACGATCATTTGCCCATTCATGTCCATGTACAAATACAGGGCAGAGAAATGAAAGTGGAATTCATGATTGCAGAGATGAAGTAACTTTACTTTTTAAAAAAATAAGAGGGAAGAAACCGCTAAGTGAAGCAGAAGCAAAAGAAGTATCCTTATTTTTGAAGAGTTATTACAAACAAATTATCAGCAAATGGGAAACGGTGTTCATATATCACAAAAAGGTAAGCTGCGAAGTCATAAACAAAAAGCTGGACAGAAAAGCTTAACCATAAAAGCAGCGACGTATATCCAGGACTTTAAGATTGCCATTGTTTTTTCCAACGATGAAACTAAGCTCGTTGATTTTCTTCCTTTGTTCCAGAAATATGTTAAGGGCAATAATCTTAAATATTTTTCTCCTCAGAATTTTAAAAAATTCATTGTTGCAGATGGAAATATTTATTGGGGACGTAATGAAGATGTCATCTTTCCTGTCCAGGTTTTATATGATAAAAATTACCAGGATAATTCTAAAGAAAAAATTCTTTACATTATTTAAAGATAAATCCATGCGTCGCCAATGACGCTGTACTAAAGCAGCTTAATACCTTAGTAACCAATCATACCAGGAAGTAAGAACCTTATTAGCTTATTAAAATATCCGCCCAAAACGAAAAGCTAATAAGGTTAAAGTTTTTTGGTTGTTATGTTCTACTAAGGTTTAGATGCCTTTTAATCCTGTAAACATCTGAATAATTGTTGTGAACGATAATTTAATCTCACCGTTGTCTCGGAACCCTCACCTTCTTCAATCTTGTTTCTCTTTCTGTAACTGAATTGTTGGGCATGCCCATGATAAGTCCGCGGCAATTGGGGGCACCGCATAAACAATGGAAAGGCTGCATATTTTTATCAAGGAAGGTTGCATAGTCGAGGGTTAACTCCTCTCCTTTTTTGATGGATCGCAGCGCAATAACATTTAATCCATTATATGCCGTATTAGGATCGCAACTATGATTTTGAGGTGCCCATTCGGTAGGATCATTATCCCAGATCAAAAAAACTTCTTTGCTGATGGGATAAGCATACCGCCGGAAAGTTTCCCTGTCATTTTCCGACCAATTCCTTTCCACATGCCTGAGCGTAACCAATCTTTGTGGTTTTTCTTCACCGGAAAAAATAAACTCTCCGGCTTTCAGTTCGCGGCTGGCATAAATACCAAAGCCGGAGATAGAATTTCCTTTTATCACAAATGGTTTGATCTTTCTTTTGTGACGGGCAATTCCTTCTGCAACGATGTGCTTTAAAAAACCTGATTGCCCGATACCATCAAATTTTAAAATGAAATCAGCTGAACCTTCGTAGCCATCGGTATAAAAAACCGAACAGGTAAAATTGAGTTCGAGGAAATAAATTTCATTCTTATCATTCACCCTGAAATCCATTCTTGCATAACCTATTCCTCCGAATCCTAAGAATATTTTTTCTGCTGCCTGTCTTAATTCACGATCAAGATATTTATCATTGCATGGAAAATTACAATCAGGATGAAGTTCCGAAGTTTTTAATGAATAAGTTTTAAATGAGTAGTTTCCAGGGAAAACATATTCAACCGGTTTAAAGACGGTGCATTTCTTTTCATCTTCTGCATTGGCAGCAACGAGTACAGTAAATTCTCTGCCTGCAATATATTCCTCCGCCAGCAGCGGGCCATATTCATCAATGATACTTGCCACTTTATCTTTTAACTCTTCTTCCGTATGTACTAAAGAATGCTGATCTACTCCAAGGCTGTCACCTGCTTTCTCGGGTTTTACAAACAAAGGAAATTTTAATTTTTCAACAGCAGTTTTTACATCATCAATTTTCTCAACCAAAATATATTGCGGCGTTCTTATTCCCTGGCAATACGCAACATATTTCATTAACTCCTTTGGCACATCATATAATTTAGTACCCGGCCCGGTAAATGGAAGCTTCAAAAGCTCCATGGTATAATATACATCCACACCGGGAATTTCCCATTCAAGATATCCTTCGCATAGATTCACGAATATATCGTAGCCTTTTTTGCCCAACTCCTTTAATTGACGATAGGTTGTCAGCTTATTCAGAAAAACATTATCAACCTGTGCTTCGGGCCATAGATGGGCTAACTGTCTGGGGGGATCATAATATTGATAATCCACTGCGGTTGTGGAATAATCTGGTTGCAATACGCAAATCTTCATGAAACTTTTTTATTTATTGAAGAAGATACAATCTCATGTTTTCTTAAACTATCCTCGATAATTTCAATCACTAATTGTGTAAATGATTTTCCTGAAAATCGTAAAATAGCTCCTATAGAAGTATGATCTTCATCCTCACTTAACCCGCATTGCGCATTTACTTCCAGCACATATAACTTCTTTGTGTGGGCGTCCATCCGGATATCAAGTCTTGCATAACCCATTCCTTTAACCGCCCTGTATGCACCCAAAGTAAGTTTTTGTAACGATGAAATTAATTCATTACCGGCTAAAGCATATTCATAAAAATTTCCCTGCTCCGGCATGGCTGATTCATTCTCATAAAATTCCCATAAGCGATCAAATGATAAGAACCTTTCCGTTTCGGGCAGTGAAGAATGAAACATTCTTTCAACAGGTTGATAATTGATACATTCTTTGGGTCGGTCGGAAGAACCAACAATTAACGTAGTGAATTCAGAACCTTTAATAAATTGTTCTGCCACCAATCCCCCCGAACTTAGATTCCATCCATGATATCCGGAAAACATTAATTGAATTTGTTCCTGCAACTCTTCTTCAGTATTCACAACGTTCTTAACAGAGATTCCCATGCTTCCACCACCTGATATGGCAGGTTTTAAAATGAGCGGACTTCCCAGGCGATCAAAGATTCCTTTTATGCTTTGATCTTTATGCAGGATCGTTTCCCACCCGGGAGTAGGAACCCCGGCATCATCAAATGCCTGCTTCATGGTGATCTTTGAAGTAGTAATGTTGTAGAAATCGGTACTCGAACCGGAGAAGCATAATCCTTTTTCCTGTAAATAATGAATAACAGAAATTCCAGGTACTCCATTTATTTCATCCCCGTCACAGAGATTGAAAACAAAGGGCATTTTTCCATTTGCCGAAAATGCTATTTCATCAATAACTGCACGAAAATTATTGATCGTTACCGGTTGCCATTTCCAATCAGCCCGCAATTCATCAAAAACTTTTTTGTATTCATCAAGTCCCTGTGAAAAATCATAGTAGTATTGAATATTCGGATCATTGGACTCTACCTCGGGTATCAGTAGCCATATTTTCAGTTGATTTGCGGGAAGTGTCAGCGGTGGGATAGTAAATGTAGCTGGCATTCGGAAATTATTACTTTGAGTACTTGTTGTTTAACTGTTGAGAAATAAAATCAGAGAACCGGTAACCTTGTAAAACTTCTTTCGAAAGATAAGACGCACCGCCGATATAACCAAGACAATTATCACAACTGCAAACACATTGAAAGGGTTGAGCCATTTTCCATTCAGTAGAAGGATAAAAATAGCATAGTTCATCTCCTGGTTTTATTTGTCTCAGGCAAATGACCTTAAAACTGGTTGTATCAAAAAATACATTCGGCGAACAACTATGATTTATATACTGCAAAAAGGATGGCTGGAGATAAATGTGTTCATTAGTACTTAACTGAACGGTAAGATAGGATGGTGTCTGTAATATGGCTGAAGCGCCAAAATCACAAATAATATCACCTGCCTTTACATTAATTAAAGAAAACGTGGAATGCTGGCCGGTTACTTCATCCTTCCAAACTTCGAGGATTTCATTGGTAAATACTAATTGGTTGATCGGTGTTGAGGCGGTATTGAATTGCATATAGTAAAGAAAAACAAAAAAATAAATAATAATTAAATAATAAAGAACATTTTATTCCCATTTTAAAGAATCAATGTGGATACAGATACATTGATAAGATCATAGTTAATGGTTTTATTTGATGGGAACGTTGCGATCTAACTTAATTTATGAGGTCTTTCTTTATTACTTGTTATTTAACGATCATCGTGATAATAGCCATTGATTTCGCCGACGCACAGGTTGCAGCCGTCAAATTTATAGTTAAGGTATCCTGGCCGGATACTGAAAGGCATGCTAAAGTCTTGCTGGCAGATTCATTCAACGACTATAGGTCACATTGATTCATTATACATCATGAATAGGGAAGATGAAACGACCTATTGATTGCTGGTTCCATTATTTGAAGGAAAGACCTGTTCATATAAGTATACATTGGGAAACCGGAAACCAAACAATAGAGATATTTGCAGAAATATATAGAAGTATTGAATCGAAGATAGAAAACAGGCACTTCGCTGAAACCGGAGCAAAAACAAAAAATACTCACTGTTTTAAAAAACCCTTATGCTTCGACTGATCGTTGAATACACTTAAAAATGCTTATGGAGATGCGTTAAAGTAAAGTTCCTTTGCAGACTCTATTATTGCCAGGTTGAAATTATCTACTTTTAGGCCAGATAATTTTTCAACAGTTATAATTTGAAATTATGGCAGAAAAACAACCCACGTATGCTAATGGCAAAATTTGTTACTTAGAAATGCCGGCAACCGACATTAATTCTTCCGCAGCTTTTTATAAAACTGTTTTTGGATGGAATATCAGGAAGCGCGGTGATGGGGCCACTTCCTTTGATGATACAGTTGGTGAAGTAAGTGGCACCTGGGTCCATAACCGTAAACCAATGACTGAAGTGGGTTTATTGTTTTATATAATGGTGGATGATATTGAGGTTTCAATAAAGTTAGTTGTTGAAAATGGAGGCAAAATTGTTCAGCCTGTTGGTATTGATGCCCCGGAGATCACGGCCAGGTTCAGTGATCCGGCAGGAAATGTGATCGGCCTTTATCAGCAACCGAAATAGAAAATTGATCTTGTATTTGCTATTATTATTCCCTAAAAAATATCGAAGTTTTATACTAAAATCTCTGAATTTCAGTTATTAAGGGTTTAGATTGCGCCGGATGCATCAGAACAGATATATCAGTTTTTTTTTATTAATTTTTTGTTTTAGCCTGGTCCCGGGTTTTGCTTATGCACAACTTGGATTTTCTTTCGATATCCCCAAGCCTAAACAATACGAGGAACGCCAACTTAAATCGGAAAAATCTGAGTCGAAAAAGTTCAATCTTCCCAGGCGATTTATTCAAAACACCAGCACACATTATAATTATTTCTTCGATGCAAATAACAAGCTGAATGCAATCATTGAGCATGCCAAGGAAGCGCATACCGATGATTTTACCCAACTGCTTTCTTTTTATAACTATGATCTTAATGTTACAGCAAGGGATTCTGTTCAACTTGATTCAGTGATCTATAAGGCAACTTCGGGAATTGTGCTTCATGATCTTCGAAACGACTGGGCTGATAATTTATACCTTATCTGGGGAGCCGCTCATTATCTCCAAAAAGAATTTGATTCAGCTTATCTTACTTTTCAGTTTATAAATTATGCTTTTGCCCCAAAAGAAAAGGATGGTTATTATCAATATATCGGCAGTCACATGGATGGAAATAATGCTCTTTCCATTTCAACAAAAGAAAAACCAAATTTGCCTAAAAAAGTTTTTTCCCGTCCGCCGAGCAGGAATGAAGCATTTATCTGGCAGATAAGAAATTTTCTTGCCTGGGAACAATATCCCGAAGCCGCAAGTCTGATCGCTACACTAAAGGCTGACCCTGCTTTTCCGAATCGTTTGCATACTGATCTTGACGAAGTGGAAGCACTTTATTTTTATAAACAAGGTCAATGGGATAGCGCTGCTGTGCATTTAAGTAAAGCATTGGACAACGCTACCAATAACCAGGAAAGAGGCAGGTGGGAGTTTTTAACTGCACAGATGTATGAGCTTTCCCGTAATAATGACCTGGCACAGCATTTTTATGAGAAAGCGATAGGCCATACTGTAGACCCGGTAATGGCGGTATATGCCCGTCTCTATTCCATAAAAGTAGATAAAACAGGTGGCGATCATTATATAGAAAAGAATATTGATGAATTATTGAAAATGGCTAAACGTGACCGGTTTGTTGACTATCGCGATATCATTTATTATATGGCTGCTCAAATGGAAATTGAAAGAAATGATATCGGCGCCGCTCAGAAATTGCTTATCAAAGCAGCAAAATATAATAGTGGAAATATTGCCCAGCGAAACAGGGCCTATATAAAACTCGCTGAATTAGCTTTTACCAATAAAGATTATCGCCAGGCATCAAATTTTTATGATAGTTTGGTATTAAGTGATCCCGGGTTAAAAGATGCAGATGCTATAAACAAGAAAAAGGAAATGCTTAGCAGGTTAGCCATCCAATCAGAGATACTGGAGCGACAGGACAGCCTGCAACGCATCGCTGCTCTGCCAGAAGATCAACGAAAGGAATTTGTAAAAAAAATATTGAAAGATCTGCGCAAGCAAGAGGGATTAAAAGAAGGCGAAACGGTAATTACATCCGGTTCAGGAATAGCACCCGCAACCGATATTTTCACTGCTTCACAATCACAAAAAGGGGAATGGTATTTTTATAATACAGTCTTAAAAGAAAGAGGGGCATCCGAATTCAAAGCGAGGTGGGGAACCAGGCCAAACGTTGATAACTGGCGAAGAATACAAGCAGTGACCAACCCGGTTAATAACCGGTCTGGTAATAACAATAATAGTATAGATCAACCTGACAATTCCCGGAAGACCAATGAACCGGAAGAACTGACGTTTGACAATCTGTATAAAAATCTTCCTTTGACAGATGAACAGTTAAAGATTTCCAATGACTCCATTCAGAATGCATTGTTTGAACTTGGAAAGATTTATGCCGGAGAGCTTGAGGACTGTGATGCTGTCATAAATACTTATGAGCGGTTAAGAAATAGCTATCCTCGATTTGGTAAAATGGATGAGGTGCTTTTTCATCTTTATTACTGTTATAATAAAAACGGCAATAATGATAAAGCAGCACAATTTAAATCCGAATTGAAAACTCAATATCCCACGAGTAATCTTACCTCGATTGTTACTACCGGGAAAGATCCGAAAGCCGAACAAAACAATGAAGCAACAAAGACTTATGAAAAGATCTACGACCAGTTCATCGAAGGAAATTTTGATGAAGCTTTAGCGCAAAAGAAAATGGCTGACAGTATATATGGAGAAAACTATTGGAGTCCTCAACTGCTCTATATTGAATCGGTTTACCACATTAAGCAGAGAGAGGATTCAATGGCTATCGCTGAATTGAAAAACATTCGGTCAAAATATCCAACTTCTCCCCTTGCAGAAAAAGCTGCTACTATGATCGATGTGCTGGGAAGAAGAAAACAAATAGAAGAGGAATTAACTAATCTCCGGATCGAAAGACCACAGCCCGAAGTTAAAAAGAAACCGGTAGTTGATACAACGGTATCGAGACCAATGGTTGTCAAGACTGATACGACGGGTATTAAAAAACCTGTTACCAATGCGATAAAGGTCGATTCTGTTACAAAGAAAAAGCCGGCTACGATCACTTCATTTGCCTTCAACGCACAGGCACCGCATTATGTAATGATCATTTTAAATAAAGTGGATGTAGTATTTGGTAATGAGGCCAGGAATGCTTTTACACGTTATAATAGTGAGAAATATTACAATAAAACTTTTGAACTGAATACCATTACTCTTGATAACGACCACAAACTGGTATTGATAAAACCTTTTAACAATGCACAGGCAGCCATTGACTATATCAACGATGTGAAGCCAAAAGCCGCCAATGAAATTATTCCCTGGCTCAAGGCCGATAAATACTCTTTCTCGATCATTACGGATCAGAATCTTGAAATTCTTAAATCCAACCCCGATCTGACCATTTATAAGCTATTCCTGGAGCAAAATTTGCCAGGAAAGTTTTGATCTTTAAGCGCTTGACAGCTTTGAGAAAAAATTAGTAATTAAAATTGACCAGGCTACAGGTGATTGTATAATTTCGGTTGTGATAAAAAGTCAAATAAATCATACAAGTCAAAAGGAAAAATTTCTTCGATATGACTTATATGACTTTCATGACAATTATGACAAGTCAAACTTCTGATATCAAATACTCCAATATGAAACGCTCTGTTCGTATTTTTTGGCGCATTGCCATTTTCGTTGTCTTTTGCGTTATTCTGGTAATAGTTTTAGCGGCTGCCGGAGTTTTTGGCTTTATGCCCTCCATGAAAGACCTGGAAAATCCAACGCTGCTTCAAACCTCCGAAGTATATGCTTCGGATGGAACCCTGATGGGAAAATATTACCGCGAACATGGCAACCGGAGCAATGTAAACTACAGCGATATTTCGAAACATGTGATTGATGCTTTGATAGCAACCGAAGACATTCGTTTTTATAATCATTCAGGTATTGACATGAGGGGAACGATGCGGGCCATCTTAACACTTGGCAGAGGCGGCGGCGGAAGTACCATTACACAACAGCTTGCCAAGGCCTTACTGGAACAAGGTAGTAAGAACAAAGCCTGGCGCGTAGTTGAAAAGATCAAAGAATATATTATTGCCGTAAAGCTGGAAAGAAATTTTACCAAAGAAGAAATTTTGGCGCTTTATCTTAATGCAGTTCCTTTTCCTGACAATGTTTATGGTGTAAGAAATGCCTCACGTACTTTTTTTTCGAAAGAGCCTGATCAATTGACTGTGCCTGAGTCGGCATTGTTAATAGGCATGCTAAAAGGAAATACGATTTATAATCCAAGAAGAAATTATTTATCAGCATTCAACAGGAGAAATGTTGTGATCGATCAAATGGTGAAAAGCAATTTTCTTACCGGGGCTGAAGGTCAGAAATATAAA
>Ga0207106_1093_pt1 | contig 17399 bp, 10 predicted proteins | sample Alteio_BWMinHeat_78_FD_153535 | JGI IMG/M metagenome (GOLD analysis project Ga0207106, IMG submission 153535) | Enriched cells from forest soil in Barre Woods Harvard Forest LTER site, Petersham, Massachusetts, United States -... | ecosystem: Environmental > Terrestrial > Soil > Temperate forest >...
CTATATCTATAAAGGCCTGCCTGTCGCCCCAGGCAAGCGGCCGTCACAAATAGCCCCTTACCAATTACGCCTGGACTGGCAGATGTGGTTCGCGGCTATGTCGACTCCCGATGAATATCCCTGGACGCTAACTCTTGTGTCGAAACTCCTTCATAATGATCGGGGCGCTATAAGTTTGTTTGCCAGCAATCCCTTTGCGGACAAGCCTCCGCGATATATCCGGGCAGTTCTATATCGTTACAGTTTTGCAAAGCCGGGCAATCCTCAAGGCCTTTGGTGGAATCGCGAGCGGGTCAACCTCTGGCTTCCAGCTATGTCTGCCAACGATCCGCGTTTGGTCGAATTTCAATAAGTATCCGCAAATTATAATAGTTAAATTTTGTTATTACTTGTGTTCTGCAAAGTGAATGTTTCGCCAATGAACTAACAACGATGGTCGTAATTATATCCCCGAAGAATTTAATTGATTAGATACGTAAATACTACAGTTTAACCAACCCGCATCAATGTCTGCATTATATTTTTTATAGAAATTTATTGCAGGTTCATTCCAATCTAATACCTGCCAGATAATGCGGTTGAATTTTTTTTCTTTTGCTTCTTCGATCAGGCGATCAAATAATAATTTGCCAATTCCTTTACTCCGCATTTCATTTGTAATAAGAATATCTTCCAAATACATCGCCTGGCCTTTCCATGTTGAGTAACGGATGTAATAGAGAGCAAAACCCACAATTTGATTTTCCACTTCGGCTACAAAAGCCCACCATACAGGTTTTTCGCCAAAACCACTTTCAATAAAATGTCCAGGTGTAACGGTGACTTCGTGTGGAGCTTTTTCATAGGTTGCCAACTCATGTATTAAGTCAAGTAACATAGGACAGTCTTCTTTTGTTGCTTTGCGAATGATAATATTCATCCTTGTTTCTAATTTAAAATAACTAACCAATATGTAAACCTAAAGATGTGCTACAATCTTCTTTGTGTTCGTTGAGTCCCGTCAATTCATTTGATTATTTCAATGCCTGTTCAAGATCAGCCATTATATCCTGAACATTTTCGATGCCGACATTCATTCTTATTAATCCATCTGTTATTCCATATTTATTTCTTTGTTCTTTTGATATGCCTGCATGAGACATGGAAGCAGGGTGTGAGAGCAACGTATCACAAGTACCCAATGAAACTGTTCGCACACACATTTTTAATTTATTCATGAAATCAATACCTGCCTGTAGTCCTTTCTTTAGTTCAAAACTTAGCATACCCCCGGAGTAGCGCATTTGTTTCTTTGCAATAGCGTGATCCGGATGCGATACAAGTCCTGCGTAATTCACTTTTGCTATGGCCGGGTGTTTTTCCAGGAAACCTGCAACTTCCATTGCATTGCTGCAATGTCGTCCCATTCTTAATTCAAGTGTTTTTATTCCCTGTATCAATAAAAATGCATCGAAGGGATTTGAGTTGCCGCCCAACAAGCGATGAACCTTTGTAACATGGCCTTTCATTAAACCAATATCCCTTCCTAAGAGAATTCCACCAATAGCAGTGCCATGGCCATTTAAAAATTTTGTAGTGGAATGAATAACAAAGTCAGCACCATAACGAAATGGTTGTTGAAGATATGGCGAGGCAAATGTATTATCACAGGCAACAAGAACATTGTATTGTTTTGCCAGTTTGCAAAGCTCTTCAAGGTCCACACATTGGATAGTGGGATTTGCAGGTGTTTCGAGATAAAGCATTTTGATATCGCCTTTTTTTATTGCAGCTTCCGCCTTATCCAGGTTTCTCAGGTCAATAATTTCTGCAGTAATATTCAATGAAGGCAAAATTTTTTCAAGCAATTCATCGGTACCCCCATATAAAGAAAAATGAGTAAGAATTTTATCGCCGGGTTTTAAAGTTGAAAGCATCAACGTGGAAATTGCAGCCATGCCCGAAGAATGAAGTATGCCTTTTGCCTCCAATGCAGAACCATTTTTGTCTTTAACGCTGAATGTTTCTAATGCAGCGATCTTTTCTTCGGCTTCAGTCATAGTAGGATTGCCCCAGCGTGAATAAATATATCCTTCCTCCTTTCCGCTAAAGCGTCTCATACCTTGCTCCGCTGTATCATACACATAAGTGCTGGAAGCATAAATCGGAACCTGATGAGCATACATCGGGTCTTGCTTGTGACCACCATGTACAGCCAATGATCCAAATCCTGAAACTGAAAAATTTTTATCCATACATAAAGATTTTAGGAATGAGACAGAAGAAATAGAAAATGATTTCAAATGTAGCAGAAAGAAAATATACGGTTGCAGAATGCTTTGAAAAGCACTAAACCTATGGCATAGTTTCTCAGTTTGAAAATTTTATGCTTAGCCCACGATTTAAATTCCAAATTTGAACTGAAATTATTAGTAAGCCCATTTCACCAACGTTGCTCCCCAGGTAAAACCGCCACCAAAAGCAGCCAATACAATAAGATCGCCTTTGTTTAATCTATTTTCCCACTCCCATAAACAGAGGGGGATTGTTGCTCCCGTTGTGTTTCCATATCGCTGAATATTGAGCATTACTTTATCCTGTGACAAACCCATACGATTGGCAGTTGCATCGATAATTCTTTTATTGGCCTGGTGGGGAACAAGCCATGCAATATCATTGCCGGTTAAATTATTTCTTTCAAGCAATTCAGCACTTACATCCGCCATACCCTTTACTGCAAATTTAAAAACAGGTTGACCCTCCTGGTAAATAAAATGTTCTTTGGCCATTACCGTTTCTATACTGGGAGGTTTTAATGATCCTCCCGCTTTCATATGCAAATAGTGGCAGCCACTACCGTCACTTTTTAAAAGACTATCTAAAACGCCATAACCTTCCGTATTTGGCTCCAGTAAAACAGCTGCTCCTGCATCTCCAAAAAGAATACATGTAGTGCGGTCACTATAATCAGTTATCGCACTCATTTTATCGGCTCCTACTACGACCACTTTTTTATAACGACCACTTTCTATCAAAGCAGTTCCTGTTGTAATTGAAAACAGGTAGCCGGAACATGCTGCTTCCAGGTCAAACCCCCATGCATTTTTGGCTCCCACTTTATCACAGATGATATTCGCAGTGGCTGGAAATAACATATCGGGAGTTACTGTAGCACAGATCACACAATCAATTTCCATAGGGTCAATGCCCCGCTTATGGCAAAGATCAAGTACTGCGGGTGCGCCTAAATCTGAAGTGGCTAATCCCTTTCCTTTCAAAATGCGTCGCTCCTCGATGCCGGTTCTTGTACGAATCCATTCATCATTGGTGTCAACCATTTTTTCCAGGTCGGCATTCGTTAATTTATCTTCCGGGACAAAGCCTCCCACAGCAGTGATAGCAGCATTTATTTTTTTAGCCATCTCATTAAAAAGTTTAAGAGCAGCCAAAGGTAAGGGGCAACAGGCAATAGGCAATTAGCAATGGACAATTGAGAGTAAAGGGCAATAGGCAATAGGCAATGAGCAATGGGCAATTGAGAGTAAAGGGCAACAGGCAATTGACAATAGGCAATAAGCAGTAATCAATTTGCACGGGATGCTCATTCGTAATTGCTGCGAATGTCCCAATTTCATCTCATAAGCCTGGCTGGAAAAGTTGTTGTTCTCCCGTATTCATTGCGTTTCCTTAAGCCTTCATAGAAACTACTTTTCATCTGAAACTCTACAGAATAGCCTATTGCCAATTGCCCATTGTCAATTGCCAATTGGCCATTGCATATTGCTAATTGAAACATATTTTCGCAGCTATGATTGGTTTTCTAAAAGGTGATTTTATTAATAAAAGCCCGGCCTCAGTTTTAATGGATGTTAATGGAGTGGGATATGAGATCCAAATAAGTTTAAATACATATTCCCGGATTCAGCATCTTGATAAAGGCCAGCTTTATACATCTCTTCTTATCAGGGAAGATGCTCATATACTATATGGTTTTTTTGACATGGCGGAAAAGGAAATGTTTACCCAATTGATCAATGTATCAGGCATCGGAGCTTCTACTGCAAGAATAATGTTGTCTTACATGAAACCGGATGAACTCATCAAAGCCATTGTTCATGGTGAAGTAAGAACGTTAGAAAGCATAAAAGGAATTGGAAAAAAAACCGCTGAAAGAATCATCGTTGAATTAAAAGATAAGCTCTCTAAAAATATAACCGAAACAAATATTGCCCCTTTGAAACACAATACTTTGCACTCCGACGCGTTAAATGCCTTGCTGGCTTTAGGCATCAATCGCCAGGCCGCCGATCAGGCTATTCAAAAAGCTTTAAACCAGGAGCCGGATCAGTCACTTGAGGCATTAATAAAAAAAGCACTTCGTACCTTATAGATTCCATTTCTACATTACTAATTGGTTAGGAAAATTGAATTTCAAGGCTGTCCATATCCTTCGCAGACTGGTAGGTACTAGTGTTTTGTTTGCTTTTTTTTTGCAAGCCAATGCGCATTTTTATTTCTACGATTCACCCGGCAAACTTTTTTATGATTACCCCGGCAAACTATTCTTTTGGTCTTTTAATTTAGATACTACCCGTTATCTTTCGGATACGACACATTATCCAATCTATGATCGCTACGGTGATCCTTATACTTATCGTAATCGTAATCCTTTTTATTTACAGGATACATCATTTGTCAAAAAAAATATTATTTATGATCCTGCTACAAAACAATATTACATAGAAGAAAAAATTGGAAGTCAGTTCTACCGCACACCGGTAAGCTTCTCGATGCAGGAGTTCATAGATATGCAGGGCCAAAAAGATGAAGAAGATTATTTTCGAAAAAGAGCCGATCTGCTCAGCACTATGAACCGCCGTACTTATAAACCCAAATTTAAGTTCTTCAATAATTGGGTCAATCGTATTACAGGCAATGGAAAAATTGATATACGCCCAACAGGATATGTAGATATCCTGGCAGGTTACCAGGGACAGAATAGTAAGAATCCAACATTACCCGAAAGGGCAAGGAAAAATGGTGGCTTCGATTTCAATATGAATTCTCAATTGCAGGTTGATGCAAATATTGGTGATAAATTAAAACTCCCGATCAATTATAACACGTTAGCAAATTTTGATTACGAAAATCAATTGAAGCTCGACTATCATGGACAGGATGATGAGATCTTAAAATTATTCCAGGCAGGTAATGTAAACTTTAGCACAAAAGGCACATTGATACCAGGAGCACAGTCTTTATTTGGAATAAAAGCACAACTGCAATTTGGAAAATTATTTATTACGGCTGTATTGGCAAACCAACGCTCTACCAGGCAAACGCTGGGTCTGCAAGGCGGTTCGGCCACACAAAGTTTTTCTCTCACAGCTGATCAGTATGAAGAAAATCGTCACTTCTTATTAGCACAATACTTCTATAATCACTTTGACCAGGCGATGAAGAATTTGCCTGTTGTAAATTCTGCTGTACAAATTCAACGCATTGAAGTTTGGGTAACCAATCGAACAGGAGCTACTACTGATACAAGAGATATCGTTGCGCTGGCTGATCTTGGTGAGGCTCCGGGTAATACATTGCCGGATAATACTGTGAATAATCTTAACACCAGCGTTTTAAGAAACCCGGTAGCGAGGAACTCAACACAGGTCACAAGTGTTTTGACAGGACAAGGTTTGCAACCGGTACAGGATTTTGAAAAAACATTTGCGCGAAAACTTCAGCCGACTGATTATTACTTTAATCCGCAGATCGGTTTTATTTCTTTGAATCAACAATTGCAACCTGACGAAGTGCTGGCTGTAGCGTTTCAATATACTTACAATGGAAAAGTGCGCCAGGTGGGAGAGTTTTCGCAGGATGTGCCTCCGGATTCAACCGGGAATACTCAAAAAGTTTTATTCTTAAAATTATTAAAAGCTACTTCTCAACGGCCTAATTTACCGATCTGGCATCTCATGATGAAGAATGTGTATTCGGTAGGTTATGGCCAGTTGGACAAAAAAGATTTTCAACTGGATATTTTGTATGCAGAACCAAGCCTCGGTACGAAAAGATACATGCCTCCGGATCCCGTGGTTCCACAAGATAAAGGTGTACCTATTTTGTCATTGGTAAATCTCGACCGGTTAAACAATCAGCTCGACCCTCATCCCGATGGCTTTTTTGATTATATAGAGGGCTTTACTGTTATCTCATCACAAAGTCGCATCGTATTTCCGGTGCTTGAACCATTTGGTCATGCACTGGATACGATATACACTAACCAGGCAGACCGGAATAAATATTTGTATTACCCGCTCTATGATACCATCAAGGCCATTGCGCAAACTTATGCTAATCTCAACCGGTTTAAGATCCAGGGAAAATCAACATCCACCAGCAATTCAGATTACCAGTTAGGATATAATATTCCAAGAGGCTCAGTAACGGTAACAGCAGGCGGACAAATATTACAGGAGAATATAGATTACCAGATCAATTATGATCTTGGAACTTTAAAGATCATCAATCCATCCATTATCAGTACAGGATTACCTGTGCAGGTGCAATATGAGAACAATGCAACGTTTGGATTGCAACAAAAAAATTATATGGGACTAAGGCTTGATTATCTTGTCAACAAGCATTTGACCTTAGGTGCCACAATGGTTCGTCTCGGAGAGAGACCATTTTTTACAAAGACCAACTATGGAGAAGATCCGATCAGGAACTCAATGATCGGTGCTGATTTTGATTATCGGAATGAAGTTCCCCGCTTATCAAAATGGCTTGATAAATTACCATTCTATTCTACCAAGGCAATGTCAAGCGTCACGGCTTACGGTGAAGTGGCCGAATTAATTCCCGGCCATCCGAAACAAATTGGAAAAGGGAGTAGTGGTCAAAGTTATATTGATGATTTTGAAGGCACTCGCAGCAGCATTGATCTTCGTTTCCCGCTTATTAACTGGACCCTTGCTTCGGTCCCTCAAAATGCAGTTGATGCAAATGGAAATATTCTTTTTCCCGAAGCCATATTGAACAATGATCTTTCAAGTGGTTTCAATCGTGCAAAGATTGCATGGTATAATATTGAGCCGGTTTTACAGGAACGAACAAATACAAATAATCCAATACGAAATAATCTCATTGAATTATCAAAGCCTGAATCAAGACAGGTATTGCAGCAGGAAATTTTTCCTGAAAAAACAACAAACCTCGGACAGGGAATACTTACCACTTTCGACCTGGCATATTATCCGCGTGAAAAAGGACCCTATAATTTCAGGACCGATGTGGATCCAACAACCGGTGGACTGTTAAATCCGAAAAAAGCATTTGGTGGTATCATGCGTAATATCGATCAGACGGATTTCGAAACAAGCAATATTGAATACATTGAATTCTGGTTGCAGGATCCATTTATCAACAGACCCGGAAGTACCGGCGGACAATTGTATTTTAATCTTGGAGATATTTCTGAAGATATTTTGAAGGATGGAAAACGTCAGTATGAGAATGGTTTGCCTACTCCGAAAATTAACGTGCCTGTTGATACCAGTACTGTTTGGGGGCAAGTGCCGAATAATCCTTTACAGGTTACAAATGCATTTAGCAATGATCCGGCAGACAGACCTTACCAGGATGTAGGATACGATGGATTAACCGATACAGCCGAGCAAAGAAAATTTTCTAACTATCTCGCTACTCTTGCTGCTAGGTATGGAGCTAATTCACCCATTTATCAAAAGGCAGTCAAAGACCCATCAAATGATGATTTCAAAAATTACCGCGATGACTCTTATGGTGATAAAGATGGAATATTGGCTCGTTATAAAGATTACAATAATCCGCAGGGTAATTCACCTATTGCGACTAACAATTCTCAATTTACCAATGCAGCGACACTTTATCCTGACCAGGAAGATCTGAACAGGGATAACACGATGAATGAAAATGAAGAATATTTTCAATACCGCGTTGATCTCAGGCCCGGCATGAGCCCAGCCAACAATTCATATATTACAGACCAAAGAACGGCTTCTGTGCACTTACCAGATGGAAGTACGCGATCTGAAAATTGGTTTTTGTTTAGAATTCCGGTTAGCTCATTTCAGAATAAGATTGGCAACATTCCTGATTTTAAATCCATTCGTTTTATACGAATGTTCCTGACCAATTTCGATGATACAGTTGTTTGTCGTTTTGGAAAGCTGGAATTAATAAGAAATCAATGGCGCAAATTTAATTTTAACCTTGATTCCACAGGGAACTATATCAATTTGCCGGCAAACGATCCGGTAGCCACAAATGTTCTTGCAGTAAATGTCGAAGAAAATGATTCCCGTGAACCAATTCCTTACAGGATACCACCGGGAATTGAAAGACAACAGGAGCTGAGCAATAATAATGTACAGTTATTATTAAATGAACAGGCGCTTAGTTTTAAAGTTTGCGGCCTTAGCAGGGACGTTTTGAATAATAAGGAACGCGGTGTTTTTAAAACAATGAATCTTGATCTCAGGCAGTATGGAAGAATGTCCATGTTCATTCATATTGAAGATTCAAATACTCCGGGTACAAATTTTAAAGATGGAGATGTAAATGCTGTGATAAGAATAGCCAATGATTTTGCAGGCAATTATTATGAAGTAAAAATTCCGCTGAAAGTAACACAGTGGGGAGTAACAGATTCCTTAAAGATCTGGCCGGCTGAAAATAATCTTGATTTCGATCTGCAGGACCTGGTAAACCTGAAACTTGAACGAAACAAAGCGGGTGCTAATCCCGCGCAATATTATAGCAAGGTTCTTCCCAGTGGGCGCATCTATGGAATTTTGGGTAATCCGAATTTAGGAGAAGTGACTGGCATGCTGATGGCTCTTGAAGATGTAGGACAGCCAACTGTTTGTGCCGAGGCCTGGTTCAATTAGCTTCGATTATCCCAGCTTAATGAAAAAGGCGGATACGCTGCTATAGGAAGAGTGGATGTAAACCTTGCGGATCTTGGAACACTTTCTCTTGCGGGCAGTGTAAAATCCATTGGCTTTGGAACATTGGATCAAAACGTAAATGAACGAAGTAAGGAAAACGATTATCAATATGATGTGGCTACTAATCTTGACTTCGGAAAATTGTTACCCAGGAAAGCGGCTATCCAGATACCTGTATATGCAGGCATCAATCGTATATCGAGTACACCCGAATTTGATCCTTATGACCAGGATATAAAACTGAATCAGAAATTAAAAGATGCTTCTTCAAAATTTCAAAAGGATTCGATCCGGAAAAATTCGGACGATGTTAGCACCACAAAAACATTTACGCTTACGAACGTAAAAAAGATCAGGACGGGAACTGCTAAACCAAAACCATGGGACGTTTCAAATCTTGACTTTAATTACTCCTATATCAGCGTCGAACATCATAATCCTTTACTTGATCACGATAATTTGCGAAGAACAAGAGGTGCTATAGAATATGCGTATTCGCCACAAATAAAACCTGTGGAGCCTTTCAGGAGGTTTATCAAATCAAAATCTCCCTGGCTGAGCTTAATAAGAGATTTTAATTTTAATTATGCTCCGAATTTAATTTCTATAAAAGCAGATGTGTTCAGGCAGTTTGGTGCTACCCTTCCACGCAATATAGGCGGCGGTCCTTTTAAAATTCCTGAAACTTATGACAAATACTTTTTGTTTGACAGGTATTATATCGTGAACTGGGATCTTACAAAATCCATTCATATTGATTATACAGCAGTGAATAACGCAAGAGTGGATGAACCCGATGGCAGAATTGATACAAAAGAAAAGAAAGATTCAATCAGGAAAAATTTCTTTAATGGAGGAAGAACAACACATTTCAGCCAGGATGTAACGGCATCATATGTTCTGCCTACTCAAAAATTTCCTTTGATTGACTGGACGACTATACGGGCAAGCTTTACGGCCAGCTATGACTGGGCCGCAGCCTCATTACTGCCAGAGGCCCTCCCTCTTGGTAATACCCTGCTGAACGGGCAGACGAGGAATGTAAATGGTGAATTTAATTTTGATCAATTATATAATAAGTCAAAATTCCTGCGCCTTATTAATAATGAAGGACCTGTCCAGAAAAGCAGTGTGCCTAAGCGAATTCAAATAAGAGCAAATTCCACTGATACATTGAATAAGAAAATGAAATGGATAAGAAATCCAAAGTGGCAACCGGCGCCCGGAAAGGCAACAAGATTTTTTGGAAGAATGGTATTGGCGCTTAAAAGAATAGGAGTACAATTCAATGAAGATATGGGAACCACCTTACCCGGTTACTTAGACAGTACCCAATTTTTTGGACGGGATTTCAGAAGCCATGAGCCCGGCTGGGGATTTATTTTCGGATTTCAACCTGATACAAATAAGATCAATAGCTATGGTGCAAAAGGATTGCTGACCCATGATACTTTATTTAATTCGCTTATTCAGCAACGATACAATCAAAAGATAAGCATCACTGCACAGCTTAGCCCCATCCGGGATTTGAATATCGACCTAAACGTTCAAAAAACTTTTGATAAACAGTATTCCGAACTTTATAAGGATACCAGTGCATTTGATAATGTGGGTTTAACCAGGTTGAATCCTTACGCCCTGGGCAGTTTCAATATTACATATATCTCATATCAAACCTTATTCAGGAAATTTGATCCGAATACTGTATCACAAACTTTCAAACAATTCGAAGCAAACAGGTTGATCTTATCGCAAAGATTGAATGCTAAGAATCCATATCCTTTCGGCGGCAGTTTTCCAAATGACCCCGGCTATTTTGCAGGCTATGGACGTTACTCACAGGATGTGATAATACCTGCGTTTCTTGCAGCATATACGAATAAGGACCCTATGACCGTATCCCTTATAAAAAATACCAATGCCAACCTGCAATCGAATCCATTCGGAAGGCTTTTGCCGAAGCCAAACTGGAATATTACATACAATGGTCTTTCTAAAATAAAGGGATTGGAAAAAATATTTACCAACTTTACTCTCAGGCATGGCTATCAGAGTAATTTAAGTATGAACAGCTTCAATACGGCATTACTTTTTGCCGATCCGTTTCATTATGGCTACCCGCAATTCCTAGATACTACCACGCATAATTATGTTCCCTATTTCCTTGTGCCCAATATTACTATCACTGAAGAGTTCAATCCGTTGATTGGAGTGGATGTGACTTTTGTTAATCAGCTATCGACAAACTTTGAATACAAGCGATCAAGAACACTAAGTTTAAGTTTAATTGATTACCAGCTGGCTGAAACCCGATCGACTGAAATTACATTGGGGGTTAATTGGCGAAAACGTGCAGTACCAATCATTAAAAATATTAAGATAGGTAAAAAGGGAATGAAACTCGATAATGATGTCACTTTCACCTTTGACTTTAGTTTGCGTGATGATGCTACAGCTAATAGTAAGCTCGATCAAAATGTAGCCTTTGGGACTGCGGGGCAAAAAGTTATCCGCATTTCGCCTTCTATAAATTATGTGCTAAACAGCCGGGTTAACCTGAAATTCTATTTTGAGCAAAATAGAGTGATACCCAAAATTGCCACAACTGCGCCCGTTACCAATACAAGAGCAGGGCTGCAAATAAGAATTTCGCTGGCTCAGTAATAAACAGCATAAAAAATAAAAAAGACTGCCCGGATATATGAACATAGGCCTACACTCCTCTTTGTGTTCATTGATAAAGTTCACTAAGAATATAAAAGGTTGTTACATGCGGATAGTCGATAAATAAAAAAGAGTCCGTTCAGAACTCTTTTGACAATATAGTTTTGGATTTATTATCTGCCTGTGACCGAAGCGGTGTCGTCTTGTTTTGTTTTTTTAAAGAGCATTACATATCCGCATAAGTTATTTTTCTTTTGCTTGTTTACCTGTACGGGTTTCATCATATGGTACTCGGAAAATTTGGGTATGTACGAATATGAGATAATATTTCCATCCATATCACCCCATTGCTTTTTCTGGTATACTACCATTTTTTCTTCCCAATCATACATTCTTACCTCATATAGCTTAGAAGTAAAATCACCTACAAATACAAATTGGTACCAGCTGCCCTGTGTCAGGGGAACTACAACCGGTAACTCGTATTCACTTTCCATTGCTACAGAAGCTTCTTTTAGCAATACAAATCCATCTTTATTATAAAATGATTTCAGGCTATCAACCTGGTGCTGAATAAGGGAGTTACTGCAGGATTGAATTTTTATAACATCCTGCGCAGACACGGTTACGCACGAGAATAACATTATTGCAAAAAACAGGGACGGCTTGATCATAAGGGTCTTTAAATAGAATTGGGACAGCATCATAAACTTAATACTTACAATTCTGAATAATAAATTTTAGACTCGCTTTTAAGCCTTTTAAGTAGTTTTTCTAAGGATAGCTACGGACAAAACCTGAAAATATGAGCTATTTTCTATTAAAGTAAATCGAGTTAGCCTGTTGCGTACAGGATACTACAATTTCATTGATGCAAACATGCTGGGGAAGAGTAGCAGTATAATAGATAATTCCTGCTACATCTTCTGCTGTTAAAGGGTTAATTCCTGCATACACTTGCTTCGCAGTATCGGTATCTCCTTTGAACCTTACCATACTAAATTCAGTTTCTGCAGCGCCCGGCTCAATGTTGGTTACTTTAATCCCATGCCTTAAAAGATCAATTCTCATGGATTGGCTTATAGCACTTACAGCAAATTTGCTTCCACAATAAACATTTCCTTTTTCATATACTTCAATGCCGGCAATTGATCCAAGATTTATTATATGCCCTTTGTTATGTTCGATCATAAAAGGAATTACCGCCCTGCTTACGTACAACAAGCCCTTTACATTAGTATCGATCATATTGTCCCAGTCGTCTATATCTGCTTCATCAAAATATTCCCGCCCAAGAGCGAGGCCTGCACTATTAATTAATACATCAATGCTTCGCCAGGATGCGGGAATATTTTGTACTTGTTCAAAAACATTTTTACGATCCCGGACATCGAAGGGCAACAGGCAGGTGGCAATATTAAATCGCTTCTCGAGCCGGGATTTTATTTCTACCAACCGCTCTTCCCGTCTCCCATTAAGAATAAGATCATAACCTTCGGAAGCAAATTTTTCTGCACAGGCTTTTCCAAATCCGGAAGTAGCACCGGTTATAAAAACAATTTTAGGCATATTAAATTCTGTTAAGTTAAAGATTAAGATACATGTCAAACGATAATTGCAGCAAATCTAAATCTGAAGTCTGACATCAGACCTCTGACATCGGATCACTCAGATTTTATATCGCATATAACTTCTTAGCAGCAGCAGACATACGATGGGGATCAAGGCAGAATTCATTTCCTGTGGCAGCCATTTCCATAAGATCAATGACAGGAACAGGAGAATGGAATTTGCCAAAAAATAATATTTCACCCAATTTCTTTTTTTATAAATAAAGAATACGGCAATGAAATGGAAAGGAACAGCCCATACCAGGTTAAAATTGTTTTTGCATTCCGGGTGATCCGTTCCGAACCACATAAACAGGATTAAAATACCTAAGCTGCCTGCAAGGAAAAAAAGAATAAAATCAAAAATGGAAAGAAATGTTTTTGCGGATTTAAAAAAACTCAACGCGGCAATTGTTAATAATAGCGTAATGAAAATCTCAAAGGGAGAAAATAAAGGAGTTTTATTTTCCCCTGGTGCCGGTTTTAGAATTTCCATTTTTCCTGCTACCAGTGGATTTCCCGATATCGTGGTACTGTCAAATCCCTTTAGCAAATAATCGGGCAGAAACATGGACTCAGTATTTGAAATTTTTTTATCCAGTGGACTTCCCAATAGAATATCGATGCCGAGCTTGCTCCAATATTGATAGCTTTTATCTAAATAATTATGAATCAGGTTTCGAAAACTGGTTCCTTTTTTTTCGAGAATGTTTTTTGTGATGATCGAATTGCCTGCATTTTTAAAAACAATGTCTCTTAACCTTGTTGTGCAGTTATCCAGAATAAAATCGTATTTATAATATTTGTTTTCCTCTTTCACATTTTCCTGCAACGCGATCAACAGTTTTTGTTTTTCTGTACAGGAAAGATTCAATACTTGCTCAGTAATTCCCCTTTGGTAATGTTGATACTCATAAACGAAATTTTGAAAACTATCTATTGAAACAAAATACAACAACTTGCCGCTAATGAATTTTGAATAAAATGATGGGTCATCAAAATAGAAGGTGCCGTAGTTATAAATAACATCCGTGCCTGCAACATTATTTCGTACCCTTAAAGCACTATGCCCGAAGGTAGAATAGAGCTCCTGGCCCGGCGAACAGGTAAGCAGGCTGATACGGAGGTTACAGGCCGTATCGTTTTGCCCGAGCAGAATGCTGCTAAGACAAAAAGAGAAAAAAAGGGAGACAATTTTTTTCACCCCGGGCAATTTGCTAACAATATCGGTAAAAATCAGATGTACTTCTATTTGTAAAAGATCAGCAATTTTTTTTACCAGCGCATTTCTTTTGAAGCGGACAAAGTTTTCCAGATGCCGATAAGCGTGGTTTGTGGGAAATTAATTTGCCGGTTATTTCTCAGGCAATTTGATTATAAATGTAGAACCCTTATCCGGAGTACTTTCTGCAGTGATAGATCCATTGTGTTTTTCAATAATTTTTTTGCAGATAGACAAGCCTACACCCGATCCTTCAAATTCATGATAGCTATGAAGTCTTTTAAAAACTATAAAAATTTCATCTGCATATTTTGGGTCAAATCCAATTCCGTTATCTGAGATGCTGATCTTATAATAGCTATTTCCATTCATCGTTTTTACCGGGGGAAAGCCATCTGTCCCATTTATTTTTTCTGTTTCTATGTGTACTACCGGCGCAATCATTTTTTTTCTGAACTTAATAGCATTACCGATCAGGTTGTGGAATAATTGCCTCATCAAACCGGGAACGGCCCAAATAACCGGCAGGTCATTTATGTAAATCCGGGCATTGTTTTTTTCAATCTCAATCTCCAATCCCGCAATTGCTTCTTTGGCCAGGACATTCAGATCTGCTTTCTTAAAATCAGATGGGTTCGTGGACTGCCTTGAAAAAGCCAACAGATCATTGATCAGTAATTGCATTCTCTTTGAAGAATTGATTATTTTTTTAAAATACTTTTCGGTTTCCCCGTCCATGTTCTCTTTCATCAATATCTTATCACTGAATACCATGATCTTTCTCAGGGGCTCCTGCAAATCATGGGAGGCTATGTAAGCAAACTGATCTAATTCCTCATTGATTGTCTTCAGGTGAGCATTGTTCTGTGTCAGCTGTTCATTAAGCAATTTTACTTTTTCTTCGGAAGCTTTTCTCTCTTCTATTTCCTTTTGTAAGGATTTATTGGCGGCGAGTAATTTTTTTTCATGAATAAGTAATTGTTGATTTTTCCGGTACAGGTCTACAAATACGGAAACTTTCATCCTCAGCAATTCCGGATTGATCGGTTTATAAATGTAATCAACACCACCCGTTTTATAACCTTTGAAAATATAATCCTCGTCGTAACTGAAAGCGGTTATAAAAATGATGGGAATATTTTTCAATTTGTCCCGCTCGTAAATAATGGTTGCCGTTTCAAAACCATTCAAATCCGGCATTTGTACATCCATGAGAATAAGTGAAAAATCCTGCTGGTGTAATAAAACCTTCAAAGCCTCCCGCCCGGAATTTGCTTTTACAATAGTATAGTTATCCTTTTCGAGGATAGCTTCTATGGAAAATAAGTTATCTTCCCTGTCATCCACAAGCAAAATTTTGATATCGGATTTTCGTTGCGCGTTTTGAGCAACCCCTGGCTGTATGTTTGCAATCTTTTCCATTTAGTTATTTATATAACCACACCCGCATTAGTGACAATAATTGATCAATCTTTAATGGTTTGGTTATATAATCTGAAGCACCGGCTTCGATACATTTTTCCCTATCGCCCTTCATCGCTTTAGCGGTAACTGCAATGATCGGTAATGTATTGTTCTTATGCTCTCTTCTTATTTTCTGAGTAGTTTCATAGCCGTCCATCTCGGGCATCATTATATCCATCAACACCATATCAACATCTTTCTTTTCACTCAAAATGTTCATAGCTTCCTTACCGCTTTCTGCTGTTATAGTTTGAATATTATATTTTTCGAAAGCCGTTGTCAGGGCAAAAAGATTCCTTACATCATCATCTACCACCAACACTTTTTTATTTGACAGCACATCATTTTTAGAACGGAGATTTTCAATCAGCTTTCTTTTTTCCGGTAAAAGATCTTTATTGTTAAGATGCAAAAGCATCACCGTTTCTTCCAACAAAAGGTCGAGCGAGTTTACATCCTTCAGCAATATGCGGTTGGCATGCTGCTTTAACTTCATCTTTTCTCTTGGAGCAAAATCTTTTGCCGAATATATGATCACCGGCGTCATCTGCATTTTCTTGATTGTACTTATCTCGGTTACAAACTTAAGACCGTCAATATCCGGCAACATAAAATCAACAATGATCCCGTCGTATTCATTTTGCCTGATAAGTTCAAGAGCATTCAAACCTGAATCAGTGATCTCAATATTGATCAACTCGCCGTTATCCAAAATTTTGGCAACCTGTGAAGAATCCAGTTCATTGTCCTCAACGATCAGCAAATTTTTCACCTTGCGATTATTATAGTGAACTATATCTGTAAATAAAGAATTCAGGGCTTCTGTGCTCAAAGGTTTTAAGTGAAAGCTTCTCGCTCCGCGTTGAATCGCTAAAAGGTAATTTTCTTCTCCTGAGATCAGGTGAACCGGGATATGTCTGAAGTTTATATCATTTTTAAAGAGGTCAAGTATTCTCCATCCACTTGCATCTGGCAATTTCACATCAAGCGTAATGGCGACAGGATTATATTTATTGGTCAGGTCAAACACCTCACTGAAATTGGTAGCTACTACCACTTTCAGATCCATTTCATGAGCCTTATCCATCATTATCTTTCCAAATTTGACATCATCTTCAATGATCAATACAACTTTATCCGTGCTTAAAACATTATTCCTGTCATCACCTACTTTATTAATGATCTCATTCAATACATCCAGGTCATCACTTACCTTAATGGTAGGTACCGATTGTAAAGCAATATCATCGTGGCTGTCGGTGCTTTCAGCAAGTTTGTATTCACTGATCTTGCGGCTGCTTTGTTTTTCTCTCCTTGTCATCGTCGTAATCGCAGGATTATATTCGACAGGCAGGAATAAAGTGAATGTACTTCCGGTGCCCACTTCACTTGATAATTCTATTGAACCACCTAACAGGTCGGCTAAACCGCGACTGATGGAAAGTCCTAAACCCGTACCTCCGTACT
>Ga0207106_1076_pt1 | contig 17013 bp, 14 predicted proteins | sample Alteio_BWMinHeat_78_FD_153535 | JGI IMG/M metagenome (GOLD analysis project Ga0207106, IMG submission 153535) | Enriched cells from forest soil in Barre Woods Harvard Forest LTER site, Petersham, Massachusetts, United States -... | ecosystem: Environmental > Terrestrial > Soil > Temperate forest >...
ATAAAATGTAACAGACTGTTCATTGGTTCTCATTTTAGTTTTATCATTAACTATAAAACCAACTACTACCAGCAATGGAATGATTAGTACACTAAATAATGCAAGCCTTTTCATAAACTAATTTTTAAATGATTGACTGGTTACTTCATAACCGGTCGCATTTACAGCGTCGGTTATATCTTTTATTGTTGTTTTGGAAACATCAAACTTTATAACAGCACTCTTGTTTTTATAAGACACGGTAGATTCAACTATTCCCTGCAGTTTGTTTATTTCATGATTTATATCTTCTTCACATGCTACACAACTCATCCCTTTAATATCTATTTCAACAGTTTGAATATTGGCTTTGTCAACAACTATGGCGGCATTCTTATTTTGGGGAAAAAAGATTTTTGCATACGAAGGAAAGCCAATCATTAAAGCAGCGACTAAGCTAACTATTAAAAGAAAAGTTTTTGAATGTAAGAATTTAGGCATTTCACCGGCACCACAGACACAATCATTTGCAGGTTGTGGTTTCAATTTCAAATACCAGGCGAATCCCAATACTGCTACTGTTAGTCCAATTAAATAAGGTCTTGCCGGTTCTATCCATGAAAAAGAAGAAGCAAAGCTGCCGCCACCCGCAATCAAAGCTAAAACGGGTATAATGCAGCAGAGCGAAGCTGCAATGGCCGAAACAATCCCGGCACCTATAAGTTTGCCAGTGCTCATGCAGTTTGTGTTTTTAAATTTTGTTGATTGATGTATTTAAAAAAAGGCTTTAGAACCTTTAGGTGTTCTTCTTTCAAAGAGTAATAAATAGTTTGGCCTTCCCGCCTGGATTCTATAATATGCCCATCTTTCAGTTTTCGTAAATGCTGGGAAACGGCAGGAATTGACATTCCTAAAATATCACTGAGATCACATGGACAAAGTTCATTTTCTTCTTCGAGAAGATATAATATTTTCAGGCGAACTTCATTGCCCGCCAATTCCAACACATTACTTAATTGGGAAAAAGAAAATGCATTTGCTTTTAACTTGTTTTTACATTCACTTATCTGAGCATGGTTAGCAAATACACGAATACATTTTATTGGTTCCATAAAATTATTATCGGACAAAGTAATGCTTTTTTCTTATTTAAGCAAATTCTTAAATAACACTGCACACACTTTACAAGATTTCCTTTTGCCGGGTTACATTTTCATATTGCCCATCTCATGCCCTGCCATAGGATTTGCACCTTTCTTAAAAATATATTCGCTATTAATTAAATAAGCACCGCTTGTTACAACCACATCACCTTCTTTTAATCCACTTTTAATTTCAATGCGATCATCATTTTCTAAACCTGTTTCCACCATTACACTTTTAAATGTGTTCTTATCAATCTCTATCCAAACAATATTATGCTTTTCATCTTTGATAACTGCATCAGCGGGCAGGGTAAGAGTATTCTGCTGACGATTTTTTAAAACGACATAAGCGGGCATACCCGGTTTTAACTGGTTGGCTGGATTCGGTACAGATACACGTATAAGATCTATTCTTGTGTCCGGGTTGATCTCCGGATTCACAAATTCAATTTTCCCGGTAACTTCTTTTGCCAAACCAGGAAATCGAACATTTGCATTCCCATTGCGATCAATTTCTGAAAGCTGAGAAGTATATACCTGCGCTTCCGCCCATAAAGAAGATAGATTAGCCAGGCGCACAATCGTTCCCCCTTCTGTTACATAGTCGCCCTCATGACTTTCCAATGTTGTGATGTATCCACTTTCCGGACTGTAAAAGGAAGTGAGTGCAGGAGCCTTTTTAGTTTTTGCCAATTCATCTATTTGGGCTTCATTCATTCCCCACAGCGACAATTTATTTTTTGCACTTTGCACAAGCTCTTTAAAATCTATGATTGAATTATCAAGCATTACCTGCTTTTCAAGAGCTAAAATATATTCCTGTTTAGCGTTGTTAAGCTCTTCACTATACAGGTCATATAGTTTTTGTCCTTTATTTATATAGTCTCCCTGGTTTTTGAAATAAAGTTTATCAATTCTTCCGGAAACTCTTGCATTAACAGTTGTGGTTTTTGTTTCATCAATATTTATTGTTGCCGTTAATACAGTTTCATCACCAATTATTCCTTTGCCAATGGTATCTACCTGAATATTTCCTAACTGAATCTGCTGATCGCTCAATATAATTGCATCTGCGCCTGTTCCTTTCTTTTTTTCAACCGGAATTAATTTCATTCCGCAAATAGGACAATTCCCGGGCTGATCCTGCATAACCTGGGGATGCATGGAACAGGTATAAAATATATCCGGATTTTGAGAGACAATTTTATTTTTTTCTTTACAGGCGGAAAGCAACAGACAATAAGCAATTGACAATAAGCAAATCCGAAGAGTCAGTTTATTCACAGGCAATTGCCAATTGGTGCTTGTCAATTTTATTTTATTTATTTTTTTATTTTTCATGATCAAAATATTTAGTACTTGCTTATTGCCCATTGCTTATTGCCAATTGTCTATTGCCCATTGCCTATTGTCAATTTACTTTTACAAAACTTTCGCTATCGGCAAGAAACTGGGCATTGGCAGCAACAGAATCGGTTGAAGTTAGCCCAGACAAAATCTGAATTTGATTTTTATAACTAAGTCCTGTCTCCACCTTATGAACTTTAAATCCTCCGCCAGTTTTAACAAAAACAACTTTGTCAATGCCCAATGAAAGAACAGCATCTTTTGGAAGCCAGCCAGTTTCTTTTGCATTTGAAAAAATTGTTGCCTTTACCTGGCTGCCGATCGGTATTTCTAATTTTGAATTATCGAAATACACCCTTGCCGTGAGTGTTTTATTTTCTTTTCTGTAAAACGGTTCTATAAAATCAATCTTTGCACGGAAATTATTTACCGGGACAGTTTCAGGAGTTATTCTCACCACATCTCCAACCTTCAAAATACTTTGGTATTCCGGAAAAATATTCAGCAGCGCCCAGCTTTTGTCCACATTGAATATTTGAAAAATGACTTGCCCTTTTTCTAAATACATTCCTTCTTTGACCGGAAGCTCTTCCATAACTCTTGAAATATCCATTTTCTGTTCTCCGCTGTTCTCACCCGGCATTGTATTTCCCGCTTCATGGATATGCCCGCTGTAATTACTATACATAGCAATAGACAAAGATGGTTTTTGTGTTTCTATAATTTGCTGCAATTGACCTTCGCTCATTCCGAGCAATAAAAGTTTTTGTTTGGCTGCCTCTATTAAAGAAAAATTGTTCGGATCTTTTTTCATAAGAAATAATAACTCTTGTTCTGTAGTCAGCAATTCAGGACTATATATATCCATTATTCGTTGCCCCTTCATTATATGCTGGTAGCGGTATTTGACATAAAGCTTTTCTATTCTGCCAGAAACTCTTGCTGATATTGTATTAACCAAACGTGTATCATAAGCAATTGTCCCGAGTGCACCTACTTCAATTGACTCCGCTGATTTTTGAATTGTAGTTACAGGAATAGAAGAAACGACGAAGCGGTCTGTTGGTTGTAAAAGATCATTTAACTGAATGTTATTAATTGCAGCAGAGTCTTCTTCTTTCCTGACTAACTCCATCCCGCAAATAGGACAGGTACCTGGCTTATCGCTGGTGATTTCAGGGTGCATCGGGCATGTCCATAATTCTTTATTCTGAGCATTTTGAACAACTGCAATTTTTTTATTCTTACAGGACGTGAGAAATATAACAGGCAACAGGCAACAGGCAATAAGCAACATTAAAATTTGAGGACGCCTTTGCCAATTGCCAATTGCCAATTGTCTATTGATATTTGTTTTCATCATTTATTTATTTTATCTCCAGTATTCTTTCAATCTCTACCTGCATTAATAATAATTGCTGCACCTGGTCCAGGTATTCGAGCTGAGTCATGTTCAATGTTTCCCATGCATCATAAAGCTCAAATAGCTCTTCTGTATTCTGTTCATAGCCCAATTGCATAGTTTGAAAATTTTTTCGCAATGCAGGTATTATATTCTCCTCAAATAGCCTGACCTGTTTTTTCTTTGACTCAATTTCATTTCGCATCCCCACTGCCATGCCTGAGACTTCATTAATGATTGCCTGCTTTTGCTGGTTAAGTGATTCGGTTTTCCACTTCAGACTTTCCACATTTGCCTTTGAAGCCCTTGATGACCATTTAGCCATTGGCAACTTTACCGTACCCATAAGAGTATATTGCATTGGAAACCCTCCGAACCCAAACATGTGCCAATAGCTGATTCCAAATTCAGGCTTTAGTTTCGCTCTTTCAACATTCTCTTGAAGAAAGGTTAACTGAATTTCCCTGTCCACCGATTTAATATCACTACGGGCACTAATAAAAGTCGTGCTGTCAAATTTATAGCTTGAATAATCCTTAGCCAGGTAGCTGGTATCAATCTCAAACATGGTGGTCTTATCTCTGTTCATCAGGATATTTAATGTGATCTTTTTTTGAACCATCTCATTTTCCAGCATGATCCTTAAGTTTTCTATGTTACCTATTGAAGCTTTTGCCTTGTAATAGGAACCAATCTTTCCCAAATTATTTTTATATCGCAGTTCTGCATTCCTGATCATAAAATCCAGCATCTTTTCATCCTGGTCAAGTATTGTCAATTTCTTTTTGATAATGATGAGCTGGTAATAATTCTGTTTTGCTGTTGCGTATAGTTCATTGAGGTTTATATTCTTTTTTTCTTTTACCTCCGATGACATAGTCTGCATGTAATCTTGTTCTGCATCCAGTCTCTTTTTATTAGGAAATATTTGTTGCACAGAGATCATGTACTGACCCATTCCCGTTGAACCATTACTTTGCTTCTTCCATAAATTTGGATTGTATGGAGTCATCCACAAGCCAGTGCTGAGGTCCGGAGCTTCCCAATTTCTTGCACCTTTCGCTGCCTCATCCAACGAACGGATTTGCGAATCAAAACTTTTCTGATCCGGACTATTACTTAATATTCTTGAAAAAATATCGTCGAGCGTTAACTTCTCCTGTGCTTGTGTAAACAGAGAGAGTAACAATATGAATGGTATGATTATAAATTTTTGTTTCATTGTTTTTAATGTTTGACCTCACCCTCATTCTCTCTCGAAGGGAGAGGGAGGCCGGGCTACAGAATTAAAATCAACTTTTGTAATTAAGCATTTCAATTTTATATTTCTATTAATCTTTTACCTGCTCCGCATCTTGTTGAATAGCGAACAGGAAGTACAAGAGTCCGCCTGAGGCGGAACAAAAGCTTAATAGTAGTAATGTCGTTGGATCCATAATAAAAAAATTAGTTATTCTGATTCTTCATTTGCTAATTGCCAATTGTCTATTGTGTTAATATTTTATTTCGGGAACAGCTATTTTTCCGAATTTTCTTAGTTCATATTCTTTATTCATCAGAAATATTAATGGCGTAACCAAAAGAACAAATACCGCTGAGGTGATAACACCTCCAACCATCGGCAACACAATTGGTTTCATCACATCGCTTCCTACACCGCTGCTCCACAGAATCGGTATTAATGCAAATAACGAAACCGAGACGGTCATGATCTTTGGACGAAGTCTTTTCGCTGCACCAGCGATAACATATTCTTCCAGATCTTTTTTTGTTATCGCTTCCTTTGAATTTCCATTTTTTGCTACGAGTTGCTGCATGGCATCATTGAGATAAATCACCATTACAATTCCTGTTTCCACTGCCAGGCCGAATAAGGCAATAAATCCAACAGCTACCGCAACGGATAAATTCACACCCCAGAAATACACGATTAGTCCGCCGCCTATCAACGCAAACGGAATAGTTATCAAACTGAAAAATGCCTCTCTTGCCGAGTGAAAAGCAAAATACATGGATATGAAAATGATCAGCAATACCACCGGCAAAATCATCTTCAATGTTTTTTCACTGCGAATCAGGTTTTCATATTGTCCGCTCCATTCCAGGAAATATCCCTTTGGAAGTTTTACAAGCATTTTATCAAGCCTTGCTTGTGCTTCTTTAACTGTACTGCCTAAATCCCGTTCACGAACATTGAATAAAACCGTACCTCTTAATAAAGCGTTCTCAGAATTTATCATTGGAGGACCTTCAGTAATTTTTATATCAGCAACTGCTTCCAGTGGAATGGGGCCGAATTTCGTCGTCTGTACCTGCAATCGTTTCAAGGCTTCAAGATTGTTTCTGAAATCCTGGCCGAATCTTGCATTCACAGAAAACCGTTGACGGCCTTCAACTGTTGTTGTTAATCTTGTTCCTCCCAATGCAGTTTCAATTATAGTATTCACATCATCCACACTTAATCCATAACGACCAATTTCATCCCTTTTGATATTAATGTCAATGTATTTGCCGCCGGTAATTGGTTCTACATACAGGTCTTTTACTCCATTGATACCATTTAGCGCGTTTTTAATTTGCTGCGCGAAATAATTGATAGAATCAAGATTTTGTCCATATACTTTTATACCTACATCTGTACGAATGCCGGTAGAAAGCATATTGATACGATTGATGATGGGTTGTGTCCATCCATTTGTAACACCAGGTATTTGCAGTTTTGAATTCAGTTCATTGATAATATCATTTTTTGTAAGACCTGAACGCCACACCGATTTAGGTTTCAGTAAAATAATTGTTTCAATCATGCTGATAGGAGAATTATCCGTTGCGGTATTCGCTCTGCCTGCTTTTCCCAAAACATTTTCCACTTCAGGAACTGACTTGATTATTTTATCCTGTACCTGCAAAATTCTTTTTACCTCTGAATTGGAGACATCCGGCAAAGTGACCGGCATAAAAAGAATTGACCCCTCATCCAGCGGCGGCATGAATTCACGACCCAAGCTCATCACCAATGGAACGCTGATGAGTAAGGCAATCACGTTAATTGCAATCGTTGTTTTTCTCCACCTGATACATGCCCTGATGATCGGTTCATAAATTTTTTCCAATCCCCGGTTGATGGGGTTTGCAGATTCCGGTCTGAATCTTCCTTTCATAAAAAACGAGATCAAAACAGGTGCAAGTGTTATCACCAGTATTGCGTCCACAATCATGATGAAAGTTTTTGTGTATGCAAGCGGATGAAACAATTTTCCTTCCTGCCCCGTTAATAAGAATACAGGCAAAAAAGAAGTAATGATGATGATAGTTGAAAAGAAAACACCTCGTGATACTTGCTTGCTGGAACGTTCGATAATTGCAAGCCGTACATTGTTTGGTATTTTGTTGTATTTCTTTTTTTGTTTCATAATTTTTTTTGTTACCAGCTTTAGTAATTCTGCTCATCACCTGTTGTGTCACTCACTTGTACGCTAACAATCCTACTCAGCTTTTTCGTGAGACGTCAAACGTGAATCGTGAGCATAGTACTCACGTCTGACGTCTCACGTCTCACGATTATTTTGATATTCTGCTAAATTCCGGTATGCATTTTCTGACATAATGATTCCATTATCTACAATTACACCAATGGCCAGGGCAATTCCGGTCAGAGACATAATATTTGATGAAAGCCCGAATGCGTTCAGCAAAATAAAACTTGCAGCAATAGTGATCGGTATTTGTATAATGATACTCAAAGCACTTCGCCAATGCAAAAGGAACAGGAAAACAATCAGTGAAACCACAATCATTTCTTCAACCAGTTTTGATTTCACATTTTTGATGGCCGCTTTTATCAATCCTGTTCTGTCATAAGCCACCTTAAATTTTACTCCTTCAGGCAATCCTTTTTGCACATCAGCCATTTTTTTCTTTACATCCTCAATTACTTTACTTGCATTTTCTCCATAGCGCATTACAACAATGCCGCCAACAACTTCACCTTCACCATTCTCATCAAAAATTCCAAGTCTTAGATCACCACCCATTTGAACAGTTCCTATATCTTTTACTCTTACCGGTATGCCGTTATAATTCGCAACTTCAATGCCTTCGAGGTCTTCTTTATTTTTTATATAGCCAAGTCCCCGAATGATGTAAGCCATATCACTCATTTCAAATTTTCTTCCACCCACGTCATTATTGTTTGCTTTCACCTTGTCCATCACTTCTCCCATGGAAACATTATAAAACTGCAGCTTAACAGGATCAATGACTAACTGGTATTGTTTTTCAAATCCACCAAATGAGGCGACTTCCGCTACACCGGGAACTGTCTGCAAAGCGAACTTTACATACCAATCCTGCAAGGCTCTTTGTTCCCCAAGATCCATTTGCTTTGCATCGAGTGTGTACCAGAATACATGTCCAACGCCGGTTCCATCGGGGCCAAGAGTTGGCGTTACTCCCTGCGGTAATAAACGCTGGGCATAATTCAATCTTTCCAGTACTCTGGTTCTGGCCCAATAAATATCAACATCATCATCAAAAACTATGTAAACGAAACTCATCCCGAACATAGAAGCACCGCGAATATTTTTCACTTTCGGAACTCCCTGCAGGTTACTTACCAATGGATAAGTTACCTGGTCTTCGATGATCTGCGGACTACGGCCCATCCATTCTGTAAAAACAATGACCTGGCTCTCGGATAAATCCGGAATAGCATCAACCGGGTTTTTTTGAATAGATAATATTCCCCAGGCAAACAGGCCGGCTGCGAGGAGCAGCACAATAAACCTGTTGCGCAGAGAAAGCTCGATTAGTTTGTGAACCATGTTATTTTGAATTGGCAACGGGCAATCGGCAATAGGCAAATCGAACCACACATTCACCTCACACTTGTCTTTTGCATATTGTCTATTGCCTATTGATTATCTGATCACCTCCTTAACTTTCACACATTCATTCATCTTTCCGCCGAAGTAAGGATTTTTCACTTCTTTTGTTTCACTCAGCCATATGGCTCCTTTACCATCCTCCGCCATAGGGCAATGCTCATGATACAAACTCTGCCCGCCGCCAAATGTTTTTACCAGATCATAAACATCTTCACTCATCATAGAAAAATGTTCACGCTGATGTGCAATATCACCACTGCTCTTTCCAATATGCTCAGCATTTTCTTTCAGATCACCCTCAATATCATTATATATTTTTTTTTGATCGGCTGTGAGAAGTGATTTATCAACTTTACTAATTGCATCAGCCATTGCTTTGCCATCGTTTGCAGCCTCACTGCCACTATTCCTGATCAATGCATTTTTTATATCCAGGTAATGATCAACAACTACCTTTAACGAAGCTGCGAGTTGAGGGCTGACGTTAGTAAAATTGTGGGTTACTTCTGTTATTTGTGTAGCATCGGCGGCTGACATTTTAGTTGTATCTGAATTCATCTTCGACATGTCATTTTCTTTCGAAGATTTATTATTGTTATTACAGGCTGTGAATGTGATGGCTCCGATGGTTATTAATACAATTAATATTCGTTCCATAATTATTTTTTATTATTAATTTCTATTTCAAATAGTTATTATGAGAATTGAGTTTCTTTTGACAACATTGTATAGTTATAAGCGATGGGATTAGTTATTCACACTTGATCTCTGAATAACAGCAATGAAAAGTGCAGTAAAAATTGAATGGATCGAAGAATACTACAGGCCCAATAATTGCCTGATTTTATTTTCCAGTTCTTGCTTTTCGGCATTTATTGCCACTACATTACCATCTTTATCAATAAGGAAAGAAGCCGGTATCGCATCTACCTGCCATTTAGCAGCAGACAGTGCATCCCAACCTTTTAAATCATTTACCTGGAGCCAGCTTATCCTGTCCCTGGTTACTGCCCGCTTCCATGCATTCTTATTATCATCAAGAGAAACACCAAGTATTTCAAAACCTTTGTCTTTATACCTGGCATATAATTTTACCAGGTCCTTATTTGAAAAACGGCAGGGAACACACCAGGAAGCCCAAAAATCAAGCAGGAAAACTTTTCCCCTCATCGATGATAAACGAAGACTGTCTCCTTTCATATCAGGCAAGGAAAAATCAAGTCGCGAATCGGTGATATTTGGTTGTTGCTGTGCTTTTGATGAAATGGCAATTAACACAAAACAAAAAACTAAAAAATTTTTCAGGTTTATCATACTAAATGGCAAGAGTCTTTTACAAATTTGCCGAAACTAAAATAATTATTTTTATTGCAAATTTTGCTATTCCGTAGCCTGGTTTGTTGTAACCAATGCTACAAACTTTGACAAATCTCAAATTCTGAAAACGCGGTTTTGCAGGTAAACATCCTGCTGAGGTAATAAAGGAGGAGAATGATCGGTTTTAATTACACTAACATTTTCATTTAATAAGGCAACTGATAAAAACTCAGAAGGCGCTATAACAGCAGGCTGAATATTTTTAAATTCAAATGACGCAAAGGAAGTTTGATGATCATCCTGCAGTTTAGCGATTTTTACTTCATCATGACAGCATCCACGTTTTTTTGCATGCATGCCGCATGTCGCACATTTATCGCTGGCCGACTGGTAAAGGCTGAATGAATGATACTGATCCATGCAGAAATGGTAATTCACTATCACTCCGCAGGCAAAGGCGAAATAAACAATAACCGTAAAAGAAGCTATTATTTTTTTCATGATAACAATACAAAGATAATCATCGTCAGCGGAAATACATAGCCCATTTTGTTAAGAACGAAATGATTTTTGCCAGGAAATTGATTTGTTCGTTCAATAGTTCAATTGCTTAATGGTTTAATGGTTGCTGTATATTAACAATTTAACAATAAAACAATCTAATTCACAAAACTCCACCAAATTCCGAAGCGTATCTGCAGACCAGGGTAAGGATAACCCGGAGCAGCAAGATTATTATTGGTAAATCCAAAACCACCACCAGTCGTAACCTGCATGGTATTGAGATTTTCGGCCCTGATAAAAGCCTTAAAACCTTTTATGCGAAATTGAATAAAAGCAGATATCTCCGGCAAGTTGTGAATAGTTAAGCTATCCTGGTAAAAGAATTGACCCGGCACCGGCGAATAGTTATCTGCCTTATACGCCGTGTTATATTTTATTTCAAACCCGGTGAAAATGTATAAATTCCGAAAGAAATTTCCTTCGAATGCAATTCGATTTCTTGTAAAGATGAGGGGCACATGTAAAGGGACATTGCCGGTTTTTTGCTGAAGATATACATCAGCATACCAGTTGAAATGCTTGCCCAATTTTAAAACTTTTTGCACGGAAACCTGGAGAAAATTAAAAAGTGGTTGATATTGCTCCAGTTTGGAATAATTAGTGAAGTACGTGTAATTGCTGATGAGATAATAATCTCCGGACAATTTCAATTTCAGAGCAGGTTGATAAATGGAAGCAAAGAAATGACTGCTGTTTTCTTTGTTAAACCCCGGTGCTGTTTTATCCAGATCAAAACTGCTTCTTGCGTCAAATAAAAATGAGGGGGAACGATTGACATTTTCAAACCCGATCTCCGCATATCCCTGTTTTTTCCTGCCCGCAAATCTCTTTAAGCTTATGTGTGCGTTATAATCGCCACTATTGAATCCTGCAGAATATAAATTACCAAACAATTCCGCGTCCCATTTCTGGTTACGTGTTTTATTCCGGTACTCTCCATGAAAAATAAGATTGTAAAATGAAGTTGAAGCATTGTCAAATTCACCTTTTATTGTTTGCAATGTAGCTCCAAGTTTTACAAACTGCTGAAGATTCTTTGCATCGGGAAACTGGTAGATGGAAAAATCATTTGTAAGGTTTTTCCAGCTATCCTGCAGGTGAACAGAATCACCTGGGTGGATCAGTAATCCATAATTATTATTGTAGTAATCGGTGTCAGTGCTTCCTGTTATGGGGTCGACTGTTGCGAAATCAAAGTATTGATATTTGTACGTATTGTATGAAATCGTATGTTCAAAACGTAGCCGCGGATAAAATAAAGGAACAACGGTGGAATCCGTGACCAGTGAGTCTTTTTTACCCAGGTCATATTGTTGTCTCATTAGCGCGGTAGACTCACGATACCTGTTTCCGGTTTTAATATTTGTCGAAAAAAAGTTTGTGGTAAACTGCTGGTCGCCACCTAAAACAGTGGGAATGCCAAACCGGTCCTTATACGAAAGTGTGTTATGAAGGTAGTCTCCGTCATTTCTTATTCCGCCATTCTCCGCAGATTGCAAATGATTAGCCAGTAAAAAGAAATAATTATTATACCGCTTTTTCTTCGATTCATACCAGGAAGTAAAAAGAATATTACTATGATTGGCGCTTTGATTTTGAAAAAAACCGGGAGAGTTGATAAAACGGTATTGAAAAGATGCATTCCAGTTCGGTTTTATATTTTGTGTATGCATCGCTTCAATTATTTGTTCTGTCCGGCTTCCTAAAAAATAATTCAACTCACTGTAAGGTCTTGTCGTATTGAAGAATCTTGTCGCGGAAGGCTTCCATTTATAAACATCAAAGGCATGGAAACCCGGATCCCAGCCCGGTTTCATCGATGGTGAAAATAAAATGGACTCGGAGGCATTCCCGAGATTGCCTAAATAAATATTTGAGGCGGGAATTGGAAAACGTAAATTAAAATCACTAATGGACGAATCCAGTTTATAATGCCGTGAAGAATCAAGATAGCGGTAAAAGATCGTAATTGAATCCTCATTCTTGTTTCGATGACGAAGACTGTCGCTTCCACTGCCACTCCCTTTGCCTAAGTTACGCAGCCCCTGCCCGGGTCGTGACAAATTTCGCAAGTCGGGCTGCGCAATTATATTGACCGAAAGTAAAAAACAAAAAGCGGTGAACAGATATGTATGTTTTCTTGCCAGTGTTATCCAATTTGAAATCACAATTTCCAATTTCCGAATCACAAATAAATCAGAAAATCACAAAGATGCCAGGAGGTGCGTCTTGTGCCCATGGCATGCCAAGATGTGCCACAGTTACATATAACACTTAAAAATCTAAATGTATCCCTAACTGTGGCACATCTCACAGTTCATCACACAGCAGCAACCATTTCTTTGAAAATGGATGCAAAATTTGGTTCGGCTTCCCTGGCTGCCTGTAAAACTTCTTCATGAGTAATTTTATTTTCACTTTCGCGAATGCCAATATCTGTGATCACACTCATAGCGAAAACGGGAAGCTTCATATGACCGGCAACTATACATTCCTGCACTGTACTCATTCCAACAGCATCGCCGCCTAATGTATGCACCAATTTATATTCCGCTCTTGTTTCAAATGTTGGTCCTGTAACACCGTAATAAACTCCTTCCTGTAAAACAATTCCCATTCTTTTTCCAATATCTTTTGCTTTTTGAATGAATTCTTTTTTGTAAGGTTCGCTCATGTCAGGAAAACGCAGGCCGAATTCTGAAATATTTTTTCCAATCAATGGATTGCGTGTAAAAAAACTTACGTGATCTGTAATGATCATCAGGTCACCTACTTTGAAACCAGGGTTAACTCCACCTGCTGCATTAGAAAGAAATAAAGCTTTTATACCAAGCAATTTCAAAATGCGGATCGGAAATACTACGTGTTCAGCTTCGTACCCTTCATAAAAATGAAAACGCCCGGCCATACAGACGACTTTTTTCCCGCTGAGATTTCCAAATATTAATTTTCCCTTATGACCCTCAACAGTTGACAGCGGAAAATGAGGGATGTCACTATAGCTGATCTCTTTTTCTACTTCGATTTGATCAATAAAATTTCCGAGACCGCTTCCCAATACAATACCCACCTGTGGAGTGTGATGATAAATGCTTTTGAGATAAGAAAGAGCCTCGCTAAATTTTAGCATCGTGTCAGGCATATGCAGGTTTTGGTTAAAGAACAAATATAGATTTTGCAATTCAATCTTAACAACAAAATCCTGTATCCTTTAAACCAGATAAGATAAAATAATTCCTGTGGCTACGGCCGCATTCAATGATTCTGCTTTCCCTTTTTTAGGAATGGTGATCTTTTCATTTACATACGGTAACAACTCATCACTGATCCCTTTTGATTCATTTCCAATAACGATCAATCCCTCATTTAATGCATTCATGCCGGTTATATCTTTACCGTGGAGCAAGGCAGCATAAATTCTGGTTGTTTCCTGTTGTAACCAATTTTGCAGATCAGTATAAAAAACCTGCACTTCTGCAATGCTGCCCATTGTGGCCTGTACAACCCTGGGATTATAAAGATCTGCACAATCCATGCTGCAAATAATTTGTGAAATCGCAAACCAGTCAGCAATACGAATAATAGTTCCCATGTTTCCCGGGTCCCGGATACCATCGAGCACTAACGATATTTTTCCTTTTGTTACCGGTTCCTTTATTTCAAATTTTTTAAAAACAGCAAATACCTGGTTGGGTGTCTTTAACAATGATATTTTTTCGAGCTCGGCTTCGGTAATCTCAGCAATATCAATTTTTAACAGATCTTCTTTATTACTTTGCTTCCATTCATTTAAAGCATATAAATATTTAGCCTCGGCGTTTCGATTTTGTAATAATTCTTTTACCAGCTTTGGCCCTTCCGCAATAAACACTCCCTCTTCATCCCTGTATTTTTTCTGGCCTAAACTTTGGATATATTTGAGCTGCGATTTTGTGATCATGATTGTTGATTAATGAATTCTGTTACACTAAAGCCACGGATGTCAACCTCCCGGAAAATAATTGCGCCAATATTGATCGTTATTCTCCTTACTTCATGCAAATCCTGGGACCTTCATACTTTTCCATTTACGCACATAAAAAACTTTCCAAGAAACAGGCCTTTCATTTATAAAACAAATATCAACCTGTTGGGAAATCTTTCAAAAAAAGAAAAAAATAATCTTGAGGCGGAACTCAAAGTGCAACTGGAAGACAGCGTAAATCCCAAAGCCAGTCAAAAAATACTTTGGCAGGTAATAAAAAAACCGCCTGTATTTGATACGGGTTATGTGCAATCATCAAGAAGATTCATGATCGCGATGCTGCATGCATCCGGCTATTTTAAAGCTGAGGTAAATTATGATACCGTAATAAAAAAAAATGAAGAAGCCTATAAACTTACCTTAAATTTTAATGTAACCCCCGGACCATTGTGGCATTTTGATAGTGTGTGGTACAGTATTCAACATTCCGAGTTGCAACGTCTTACTGATAGTTTACTGCATGCCGACACTACAAAAAAGAAAATGATTGACACAGTTACTCTTGGCCTTCAACAACCATTCCAGCACATTGCCGATAGTACAACTTCAGAATCTTTCTTAAGAAAAGGAAGTTCTTTTTCACAGGATACGATCGGCATGGAGCTTGACAGACTCGCCGACCTGTACAGGAATAATGGATATATGAGGTTTACCCGGAATGAATTAGTGGCTGTTTGGGATACACTGGATGTTTCGTTGCTAAAACCGATGGTTAATCCGCTTGAAGAAATTGAATTGATTGATAAATTGACCAATGAAAAACAAAATCCGACTGCTACGCTTGAAATAAAGTTAAGACCGGGATATGATAGTGCAAGGCTTATCAAATTTTATATTGGAAAAGTATATATCTTCCCCGATTTTGGTCCCGACTCAACACTCCGAAAAGATACCGTGGTGGTGGATCAAAGCTATACCGTCATTTATAATCAATATCTTTTCAAACCGAAAATTCTTCCGCAAAATATTTTATTAAGACGTGGACAGGCATATAATCAAACCCGTTATTTGAGAACTCTTGACCGGTTAAATTCAAATGTGGCGTGGAGATTAGTAACCATCGATCAACGGATCAGGCCGGGAACAGATACAGTTGATTTTTATTTAAAACTTGTTCCATCATCAAAATATTTATTTGTAGCCAATCTTGAAGGAAGCCAGAATAATAACACCTCTCCCCTGATAGCGGGAAATTTATTGGGCCTTGGAGTAAATATAAGTTTACAAAACAGGAATTTTGCAAAAGTGGCGGCGCAGACGAACACGACTCTTCGCTATGGAACGGAATTAAGCATCTCCAATAATCAAAGGTTTGTAAGTTCCAGAGAGGCAAGCATAGGCTACAATATTGTTTTCCCCAAAATAATTCCTCATTTCAATTTATTACCTGAAAGATTTCGTGAAGCAAGAACCATATTAGCATTTAATCTTTCCAATACCCAGCGAATTGCCCTGTATAATCTTACTTCTTACAATACATCCTGGGGTTATGAGTGGCAACGCCGAAATAAGATTTGGGCATTTAAAATTCCGAATATTGAATACTCCTTATTAAAAGCGGAACCGGCGCTTAAAACCATCTTTATGGCGAATCCCGGTTTAAAAAATCTATTCAATGATGGGATTGTTATTTCAGGTATCGGAAGTCTAACCACCAATTGGGGAACAAAAAAAAACCTGAACACCTTTAAAGCAAACCTTGAGTTAGCGGGCTTGCTAACCAGCTTAATTAAAAATGATTTTATTCAAAAAAATCTTTATCGTTTTATTAAACCGAATGCAGAATTCATACGAGTCATGAAGCTTGGAAAGAATGATCTTGTAGCAAGAGTTTTTGCGGGTGTGGGTATCCCAATAAAAATTGATACAGGCAATGGTTTTCGCAGTGAGTATCTTCCTTTCTTTAAAGCATATAGCGCCGGTGGTCCCAATAGCATGCGGGGCTGGGGTTTGAGAAGACTTGGGCCGGGGCATTCTCTGAATTACGTACGTGATTTTCCGGATCGCTTCGGTGATATTCAGTTTGAAACAAACCTGGAATATCGTTTCTATCTTTTTAAGCTTTTTGGATTTAAATTCAACAGCGCTTTTTTCACTGATATTGGAAACGTCTGGTTTCTGCATCGAAGTCCCGATTTTCCAGGCGGTGAATTTACATTTACACATTTTGCAAAGGACCTCGGAATCGATGTCGGAACCGGTGTCAGGGTTGATCTTGGCTTTTTTCTCATCAGGCTTGATTATGCGCTTAAAGTACATAACCCAACCCCTGAGCCGGTTAATGCAGCAGCCCAGGATCACTATTTCTACAAATGGAATCTTAAATCTTTGCTTGGCGGCGTATTGCAG
>Ga0207106_1095_pt1 | contig 16933 bp, 13 predicted proteins | sample Alteio_BWMinHeat_78_FD_153535 | JGI IMG/M metagenome (GOLD analysis project Ga0207106, IMG submission 153535) | Enriched cells from forest soil in Barre Woods Harvard Forest LTER site, Petersham, Massachusetts, United States -... | ecosystem: Environmental > Terrestrial > Soil > Temperate forest >...
ACGTTTGTGATCTCCTTTTTCGATAGTATTAATTTGGTGAAAGTTTCTACTCTTTAGAAATATTGATCATTGCTCTCCTGTTTTTGCTGCGTCCATCAGGATTATCTCTTCCGTTGATTTTTTCCATTTCGACAGGGCAACAAGCACCAAAGGATTCAAAACTGATCCTTGTAACATCCACTCCTTTGCTGATGAGATAATCAGCGCAGGTCCTGGCACGCCTGTCTGAAAGTTTTTTATTGTAGGCATCTGATCCGAGCCCATCTGTGTAACCGGATACCTGCACAGTAGTGGCTATATTTTCAGCCAGTACCTTAGAAACAGAATCCAACAGGGCAATTCCCCTTTCTTTTAAATCGCTTTTATCAAAATCAAAATAAACCGTTACTACGTTTTCTGCTTTTATAACCATATTCTTTTCTTCAATCGTGTCAATACAGAGAGGCACATTTTGAAGAACATCAGTTTGCCAATCCGATCCATTGACACTTTCGATCGACACAGCTTCGGATCTTTGTTTATATTGTTCCTTGGTAATAACAAGTGTATTCTCTTCAGGATCATTCACCATGTCAAATGAGAATTTTCCATCCGGCCCGGTAGTGGTTTTTAAATTTTTTCCGGAAGCATCTTTCAAAATTACCTGCGCATTGGAAATTGGGCTATTATTCCTGCAATCACGCACAAGACCTGACATCACTTTCTTCTTCGATGATTTCATAACGTGGTAAGTTTCCAGGCAACATTCCGAACCACGATCAGACCCAATGATGGCATTTTTAAGAAGTTCTTTTTCGCCTGTTGTAAAAAAATAAATATCATCTCTCGATGAATTGACCGGGTAACCCAGGTTCTCGGGTGTATTCCATTGTGTTCCGTTCAACTTCGCAGAATACAGATCATATCCACCCATGCCTTCCCTGCCATTCGATGAAAAAACAAGAATGCCACTGGCGCTATGATAAAATGGCGCCTGCTCATCTCCTTCTGTATTTATTATTGAACCGGCATTTACAGGTATGCCCGTCGTGCCGTCTGCCTGTAACGGCGCAGACCAGATATCAAAATTTCCAGAACCTCCCGGCATATCCGAAGCAAAGAATAAAGTTTTGCCGTCGCTTGAGCAAAATGGTTGCTTGCCCGAGTAGCCTTCCTTATTAACGGAAGAAAGTAACACTGGCTTGCTCCAGCCTTTACGATTCTTTGCTGAGAAATAAATGGAGGAAAGATTTTTCCCATTTTCTTTTTTCCATTGCGTGAAATAAAGAAAATTTTTATCAGGACTGATACAGGCTGCTCCCTGGCTAAAGGAAACATCAACTCCGTCAATATTTACCGGTTCTGCTTTTTGCAGGGTGTTGCCTTCCATTTTTGCAGAGAACAAACGACTATGATAAGGATTTACTCCTTTAGCAATTATTGAATCTGTTGTGGTGCTTGTAAAGGCAAACTTACTGCCACTAATGTTGGTAACCGCAAATATTCCTTTGCCATTACCATCAGAAGTACCGATCTTTTGTACACTGTACATTACAGTATCTGGTCTGCTTACCTGTTTTTTTATAAATTGAATCGTTTGTAATTCTTTTTCTGCATCCTGGCGTTTAACATTTCCTGAGCCTTCACTTATAAGAAAACGATTCAAATATTCTTCTGCTGCGTCAAAATTTCCGAGACTTCTTTGGCATACCGCATACCAGTATAATGCATCTGAATATTTTGCCTGATCTTTTTCAAAACATTTTTTATACTTATCCGCAGCCTCAACCCAATAATTAGCCAGCCTGTAACTTTCGGCCTGCTTATACAGCACATCTGACCTGTTAATATTACCTCCGGTGCCACCCTGGTTGTGTCTTCTTGAATTCAAAGGAAAGTTTGCTTTCGATACTTCTTTTTTGGATGGATTTAAAAATTGTTCATATAAACCAGCCGCGGTAAAATATTCACCTGCTGCAAAATATTTGTCGCCAAGTGCCACATGCTGATCAACCTGGCTATTAGCCTGGTGGCAGATTACCGCTATGATCATTATAAATAATATTCGCTGCAGGGCAGTTCTTGCCAGGCAAATGCCCGGGAAACAAAATTTGTCTTTTTGTATTGATAAACTGGTGTTCATGATGAGTTATAAGTTATGAGTTTGTTCATATACAGGACTCGTATGTTATCGCTATAATTATTTTATAAACGTGGACAATGAATGAAATCAAAAATGCTTTTTGTTCCGCTTCGCTTCACGTAAGATAAACTGAGTTCAAAACTGTTTACATGGCTGGCCAGTGATCCCAATTTTGATGCATTCACATCATAACTCAATCCAACAATAAAATTTTTATAGTCAAACCCCACATAAGGAGCTATGGCATCATTAAACCTGTAATAGGCACCGATCATAAAGTCCGTTTCTTCATTCACATTTACCTGCGCATAAGTTCCGATCATTTCTTCCTTTGCAGTTCCCTGTTGCATAAATAGTGCATGCGGAATAATTCTTGTTCGCTCCGAAATATTGAAACATATTCCGCCATGTAGCACATATCTCATCGGTATCGTATTGAGTTCCGTACTTTCAGTAGCAACGATCGGGTCCTTCGGTTTGTTTAGATGGTATACAGAGAAGCCGCCGAATAAATTTATTTTTTTATCGCTTGATGCATCATAATACAATACACCTGCACCTATATCCGGAGTAGTAGCTGAAGTCGCTGCAAAACTTTCAGAAGTTGGATTATTTGCATTATACCCGGTAATAGGATTCCATTGTTCCCCCCATTTAAATTTTGACTGATCGACACGGCGATTCAGCACTCCAACCTGCATGGCAAACACCACCCGTTGACTATTATCCTTCCCGAATTTAACACCTGTATATGCGAATGAAGCTGATGCATTGAGATAATTAAAACCACCATCTCCTGCTGATTGATTTTCTATTTGTACTCCTAATGCAAGATTTCTATTGGTGCGGGTATCAAAAGACAAACCGGTAGTGCGATAAGGATCAGTGATACTTCCCCATTGAGTGCGGTAGACGCCGGAGGCCCTGTAATCACCATCGCTTCCACCTGTCATGGCAGGATTAATATACATCGGGAATGTATAGTTCTGCGTAAAATGAGGATCTGTTTGCGCCAACAGCTTGCCCGCAAATATCAATGTCGAACAGAAAGTGAGAAATTTAATACGTTGCATCTCTTTATTTTTTTGTTTTCATTGGATTATCGTAGAAGGGTGATCGAACCCTTTAATTGGATAATCCTTCCATCAGTCATCACTGCTTTTAGTACATACACATAAACTCCTACTGGCTGGGGTTTCCCACCTTGAGTACCATCCCATCCCTGGCTTAGGCTATTTATAACCGCTATTTGTTGTCCCCATTGATTAAAAATCCGCATCTCCAGTTTATCGATATAATTTCCATACGCATATAGCTTGTCATTCTTTCCATCACCATTCGGCGTAAACACGTTCGGAACAAACACATCTTTATTCAATGGATCAACAGTTATATTAAAACTTCGTGGTGTACCCAAACAGCCACCCAATTGTGGAGTAACAGTAATGATTGAAATAACAGGCTCATTGCCGCGGTTAATTACGCTAAACGATGGAATGTTTCCTATGCCAGAACCCGGCAATCCAATAGAAGGCTTGGAATTGACCCAGTTGAATATTGCATTTGCAGGAGTTCCGGTAAAAAATGTTGCAGGCATCAGATTGCCATCATTCAACGTCGTATCTCCTCTTACAACCACTGTCGGGATCTGGTTAACATCCACCGTTAATTTTGCAGTCGTTGCACATTGACCGCTATTCGGAGTGAAAGTATACGAACCTGAATTCTGGTTGTCAATTGCGGCAGGACTCCAGGTTCCGGAAATTCCATTTGTTGATGTGTCAGGTAATGCAGGTACGGAAGCATTAATACAAATTGATAAAGAATTTCTAAAACTAAAGGCCGGTGTTATAATTGGATTTACTGTAACTGCAAATGTTTGTGAGAGGATACATTGCTGAGGTGTGGCATTAGGTGTAAATGTATATACAGCTGAATTCTGATTACCTATAACAGCAGGGCTCCATGTACCATCAATTCCGTTTGTTGATGTACCCGGTAATATTGGAACCGTTCCGCCTGTACAAACTGAAAGCGTTGTTCCGATACTGAATAAAGGAGTTGTAGTTGGAGTAATGGTTACTGTTAAGCTGGTGCCGTTTGCACACTGTCCTGCATCCGGTGTAAATATATATACTCCTGAATTCTGGTTGTTAACTGCTGCAGGACTCCATGTACCCGTAATTCCATTCGTCGATGTGTCGGGTAATGCAGGTGCCGTGCTGGCAGCACAAATAGTAAGTGATGTTCCAAAGCTGAATACCGGTGTTATTATTGGATTTACTGTTACTACAAATGATGTAGTTGTTGCACATTGACCAGCGGTTGGTGTAAACGTATATGTTCCCGAATTCTGATCATCGACAACAGACGGATTCCATGTGCCGGTAATTCCATTTGTTGATGTGTTAGGCAAAGGAGGTACTGCACCGCTTGTGCAAATGGAAAGGGAAGTACCAGAACTAAATGTTGGTGTGATATTGGAAGTTACAGTTACTGTAAATGTTGTTGTCGTAGCACATTGACCTGTTGTTGGTGTAAATGTATACACAGCTGAATTTTGATTGTCAACTGTTGCAGGACTCCATGTACCGGTAATTGCATTTGTTGACGTACCAACCAATGTTGGTACAGGGGCGCCGGCACAAATAGTAAGTGATGTGCCAAAGCCAAAGGTTGGTGTTATGTTTGGATTTACTGTTACCGTAAATGTAGTTGTCGTTGCACACTGACCGGCAAATGGTGTAAATATATATACACCTGAATTTTGATTGTCGACTGTTGCCGGACTCCATGCGCCAAGAATGCCATTCGTTGAAGTACCGGGCAATGCCGGCACAGTACCACCTGCACAAACAGCAAGCGAGGTACCGAAACTGAAAGCAGGTGTTATATTGGGATTTACATTTACCGTAAATGTTTGGGTCTTCGCACACTGACCTGCAGTGGGTGTAAACGTATACAGACCGGCATTTTGATTGTCTACTACAGCAGGAGTCCAAATACCTGTAATCCCATTTGTGGATGTATGGGGCAATACCGGAACTGTTCCTCCATTACAGATCGTAAGTAAAATTCCAAAGCTGAACGTTGGAGTGATGTTAGGATTAATGGTTACTGTGAATGCTGTTGGTATTGCACATTGTCCTGCATCTGGCGTAAATGAATATGTACCTGAATTCTGGTTGTCTACTGTTGTCGGACTCCATATGCCGGTAACTCCATTTGTTGATGCGTTTGGCAATGTTGGTACCGGGCTACCTGCACATATAGTCAATGATGTTCCGAAACTAAATGCAGGATCTAAAACAGGATTTACTGTTACTGTAAATGTTGATGATGTTGCGCATTGACCTGCGCCAGGTGTAAATGTATAAGAACCGGAATTCTGATCGTCTACAACAGCCGGACTCCATGTACCGGTAATTCCATTTGTTGATGTATCGGGTAAGGTAGGTACTGTGCCACCTGCACAAACCGTTAACGACGTTCCGAAACTAAATGAAGGAGTTATATTAGGGTTTACCGCTACAGTAAATGTTGCAATCGATGCACATTGACCTGCGCCTGGTGTAAATGTATATACACCTGAATTCTGATTGTCTACTACAGCGGGATTCCATGTGCCGGTAATTCCATTTGTCGACGTACCGGGTAAGGTCGGAACTGCCCCCCCTGCACATATAGTAAGCGACGTACCAAAACTGAATGTTGGTACGGTCCGGGGAATAACCGTAACAGTTATATTAACTGCAATTCCACATTGGCTTGCAGTTGGAGCAAAAGCATAACTGCCGGAATTCTGATTATCAATTACAGCAGGACTCCATGAACCAACTATTCCATTTGTAGAAGAAGAAGGTAATGTTGGAGCTGTTGTTCCGGCACAGAATGGTGCTATGCCTGAGAATGCTGGAATAAATATCGGGTTCGACAACACAATTCCTACACCAAGATCTGTGGTGCATCCATTGATCTTCAATAAGAAATTGGAATAGATGCCTGCGCTTAAATTAGGTATAACAATCCGACCTGAGCCATTAGCTGTAAGATTGATCGGGCTTGCAGGTACTCCATTATGAGTATAGCTTACAGAATAAGTCGATCCGGCAACCAGGCCGCTGATAGTAATAAATCCATCGGCGCCATTACAGGTTACAGGATTGTTACTTGCAAATGTTGGGGATTGAATGGAAAAAGAAGCTTTGTAATTGTTACCACTATTATTTAATAAAACTGTATCACTGCATCCTGTAGTTGACGTATTAGAACCGGCAACATCATAATAAACTTCTAACATATATTTACCGGGAGCAAGACTTGTGATATCTATAGTTGTATCAGTACGTTCCCATAACTGATCACCGGCTGCGCTGCAACCGCCACCGCCACCGGGAAACTGGCTGCTTGGTACATCACAATCACTTAAATGCGGCAGATCGATAATATTAAATGCGCCTGGAGAACCGCTCTGCAAGTAAATCCGATAATGCATCCGGACACTGCAAACATTATCACTAGCGGGCTTAGATGTTTTGACTCCTCCCCCCTTTAAAATAAGTGTTCCGGAATTTTGTGTATATACACCGAGGTTAGCATTATTAAATAGATTTCCTGCAGGTCCAAGTAAATTGGCCGCTGCTCCTGAAGTATTGAAAAAATTACTTTGAGTACAATTAGAAAGCGAAACCCCCGAAGCAAACGTTCCAAAAGATTGTGCTTTGGCAATGCTTGTAAAGAAAGCAATATTAATGAAACATAGAAATGCAGCTAGTGGCTTTTTCATGTAGATATTCGATTGGGCTCAGTGGATTTTATTAAGCTATCACATCAAAGACGTATTCTGACAAGTATAATGAACGATTCTGTTGACTTTTTATTATCGTTGTTTTACTAAGGTAAAAAACCCAGGCAATCAATTACCTGCTTGAATCTCAGAAAAAAACAATGTGATGTCGTTTATTAAAGCCGCCTGGGGTATTGAGCTTTTTTATTTCCTGCGGATCAATGAATGACTGTGAGAAGAAAAATTCCTTCGTAAGAAATTACCGGGTGACAGAGAAAACGACGAAAAATTTTCCCTGGTTAACCTTCTTCAACTCATATTGCTCACCCTCATCACCACGCATTGCCTTTTCGTTTTTCCATCCGAACCTTTTACAAATTCCATTTCTCTATCTATTAAACGTATCAATCTCCTTCAGGTGCAATTAAATGAGTTCGATAATTTTTTTATAATAAATTTTAATTCATGATCTTTCATAAATAAGCAGGCAGGTCAATTTTAAACAAATTTTTTAGCCCGGCAACTCGTTCCTGTGTAATAGTAGCCGGATCATAAATATTTCACTCCTTTTTCTGTAATTTCAATAAAATATCATTTTATGCCACTGTTCATTGTCATTGGAATTATTATACTGATCATAATCTGGATGACCAGTTTATATAATGGCCTGGTGCGATTACGCAATCGTCGTCAGAATGCCTTTGCCGATATTGATGTACAACTGCGCCAGCGTCATGATCTTGTTCCTCAACTGGTAGAAACGGTGAAAGGTTACGCCGGTCATGAAAAAGACGTGTTGTATCATGTTACAGAAGCCCGTGCTGCGGCTATGAATGCTACAAGCATTAACGATAAAATTGAAAAGGAACAACAGCTGAGTGCAGCACTCCAGGGCCTGAAAGTTTCGCTGGAAGCATATCCAAATTTAAAAGCCAATGAAAATTTTGCGAAACTGCAGGATGAACTAAGTGATATTGAAAATAAACTGGCAGCTGCTCGGCGCTTCTTCAACAGCGCTACAACGGAATACAATAATGCAGTACAAACATTTCCCGGTAACCTTGTAGCAAGAAATTTTGGTTTTAATACTGAAATGTTTTTTGATCCTGGTACGGAGGGACGCAAACAAATGGAAGAACCGCCAACAGTTAAATTTTGAGCACCCATCCCCTAAAGGGGGTGTAAGAAAATTATGCAGTACGTAGGCCTTCAGCACCAGATCAGCAGCAATAACCGTAATTCATTTCTTTTATTGATCGCTTTTCCCGCTTTATTGCTGGGAATGTTTTATATTTTTTTCTTTTTCGTCGACAAGCAGGATACAGAATTGACCAACCAGCATTTTTTAATGGCAATGCCATTTGTATTAGCTGGGGTTGGCATTTGGTTTTTGATTGCCTGGACGTCACACTCTGCCATTATTCGTATGGCTACCGGTGCAAAACCATTGGATCGAAACGAGAACAAACGGGTATATAATCTTGTAGAAAATCTTTGCATACAGCAGGGAATGAAAACGCCTGCCATTTATATCATCGATGACGATTCACTCAATGCATTTGCAAGTGGCATTAACGAAAGAACCTATTCCGTCACGTTATCAAAAGGCATCATAGAAAAATTAAATGATGAAGAACTGGAAGGCGTGATCGCTCATGAACTGACCCATATTCGTAATCACGATACAAGATTGCTGATCATTTCGATCATATTTGTAGGCATTTTTGCATTTCTCGCTCAAATGGCTTTACGGACTTTACAATTTGGCGGCAGAGGAAAAAAGGGAACCGGATACATTGTTCTTATTGCTCTTGTTGTTACGGCCATCTGTTATTTCATTTCTTTGTTTTTAAGATTTGGAATTTCAAGATCAAGAGAATATTTAGCAGATGCGGGTTCTGCTGAGTGGACAAAAAAACCTTATGCACTTGCAAGCGCTTTGAGAAAGATTGATGATGATCCATTGATTGAAGCTGTGCATAGTAAAGATGTGGCTCAACTTTTTATTGATAATCCACAGTATCATAAAAAAAGTTTTTTCGATGGTTTGTTTGATACTCATCCTCCAATTGAGAAAAGAATAAAGTTGCTGGAACAGTTCGCCTGATGATATTATACAAACAATAGATCAATGCCAAAGAGCGAAGAAATAAAATAGCATACATCATAGGGATGGATGATTTTTGTTAACTCTTAGCGGAAAGTAAGTAGAAATTATTTTTTCCCCTCCAGCATGGGTACAAATGAAAATTGATCGAAAACTTCTTCTTTTAAAGCATCACTTTCCAGTTTGGTGATACGCATCATACGCTGTACCTCCCCGGTACCAACAGGTAAAACCATCATACCACCGTGTTTTAATTGTTCAATTAATTTGGGAGGGATTTCGGGGGCAGCTGCCGTCACTAATATTTTATCAAACGGTGCGTAAGTAGGCAGGCCCTCAAAGCCATCCCCATAAAAAAATTTAATGTTCGGAAATTTTTTCAGGTAGTCAAATTTCTTATTCGATTCAAATAATTTTTTTTGACGTTCAATAGTATAAATCTGCGCCCGCATCGAAGCAAGCACCACAGCCTGGTAAGCACTTCCTGTACCAATCTCTAAAACTTTTTCAAAGGACTTTACTTCCAGTAATTGGCTTTGATAAGCTACCGTATACGGCTGCGAAATAGTCTGGCCTTCGCCAATCGGAAAGGCCTTGTCTGCATATGCGGCTTCATCAAAAGCAGAATCAAGAAAAAAATGGCGGGGAATATTGTTAATGGCGTTTAAAACAAGTTCGTCTGTGATACCTTTTTCCCGAATACCTTCTGTTAATTTTTTTCTCAATCCTTTATGCCTGTATGTATCTTCTGTCAGTCGCATCAGATCTGCAAATTAATAAAATGGGAAGGAGAATTGAATGACTTTACCAATATCACACAAATTCATCGCCAAATATCGCCTGTTGAACGAAAGAAAGACAAAAGGAATATTTTTCACTGTTACTTTGTGCCGCAATCAAAAAGATACTAACCTGACGATATAAACAAACCTGATTAAGACCATCCACCCAACAGAGAGCCGGCACTGATGAAGTGCCTTTTTCTTTTGCCCCTATCCCTCAAAAGGGGGTAAGTAAAGCCCTTTAATTAACTTTGCATCCTCTGGAGAGGAATGATTAAATCTCATATTATACTTGCCGCTGGTTGGGTTGTGTTTTGCACATTGCATAGCGTCTTTGCTGCTTTAGGGTTTAAGCAAATAGCAAAGAAGTGGATGGGAAGGCAATATAAATTTTACCGGCTTTATTATACAATCTTTGCCTTTATAAGTTTTACAATTGTTATGATTTACCTGTTTGTAATGCACTCTTACAAACTCTTCGCAATTAATGTCTACACAATTATCAGCGGAAGCATCATTTCTCTTTTTGGATTAACGATCATGAGCATTTGCATCATAAAATATTTTATGCAGGTAACCGGGTTAAAAGGGTTAATTGAAAACAAAACAAACAATGAATTAATGATAACAGGCGTTCACAAATTTGTACGCCATCCATTATACACAGGAACTTTTATTTTTATCTGGGGGTTGCTGATCCTTTTTCCTTATGCGAGCATATTCATCGTAGATATTATTATTACCGGCTACACTCTTATAGGCTTGCAATTTGAAGAGAAAAAGCTTGAAAAAGAATTTGGAAGTGCTTATAAAATGTACAAACAAAAGGTACCTATGCTGCTACCCAGGATTAATTAGCGAAACATCCATTAAAATTCTATTACTGCAAGTTCAACTCCTGGATAATTTTTTGGATCTTATCCCGCAAGTGCTCCTGCATTCCATCAAATTCATCCGGTGATTCCAATTTTGCATTCACACTAAAATAAAATTTTATCTTCGGTTCAGTGCCCGATGGCCGTGCAGAAATTTTTGTTCCATCGGCCAGTATGAATTGCAGCACGTTTGATTTGGGCAGATCAATTTTCCAGGTTTCATCCGTGGCTAAGTTTTTACCAACACTCTTTTCATAATCCAATAGTTCAATGACAGGTGATCCATTGATGATCTTTGGCGGATTGTTTCTGAATTCTTCTATCATTGCCGCTATTTGTTTCTGCCCATCCATTCCCTTTTTAGTAATAGAGATCAGGTCCTCCATGTAGAATCCGTACTGCACATACAAGTCAAGTAATTTTTCAAACAGGCTCCTCCCCTTGTCTTTTTCGTAAGCAGCCATTTCACAAAGAATGGCTACAGCACTCACTGCATCTTTATCCCGAACTTTATTGCCGATCATCAATCCAAAACTTTCCTCGCCTCCGATGATGTAATTTTCTTTGCCTTCTTTTTCACGGATCAACTCGGCGATCCATTTAAAACCTGTCAGCACGTTATAACAATTCACATTGCTTTGCCGTGCGATCTTATCGATCAGATCTGTCGTGACAATGGTTTTGATCACCATATCATTTGGCTGAGCAATACCTTTTGCCTTTCTTGCCTCAATGATATAATTAAATGCAAGCACAGCCGTTTGATTTCCATTCATCAACACCCAGTCTCCGTGATTATCCTTTACTCCAATTCCTACCCGGTCAGCATCGGGATCGGTTCCCAATAAAATATCGGCATTCAATTCTTCTGCATTTTTCAAACCAATGCTCATGGTTGCTTTTTCCTCGGGATTTGGATAAGCCACAGTCGGAAAATTTCCATCCGGTTCCATTTGTTCCTTCACAATATGAACATCTGTAAATCCGAACCGTTTCAAAACTTCAGGAACCAACTTTATTCCACTTCCATGAATAGAAGTATAAACGATCTTTAAATTATTTTGTTTTTGAATGATATCAGGATATACACTTAATCCTTTTACCATCTGCACGTATGCTTCGTCAACATCCTTCCCAATAATGGTTATGTTTCCGGGGCTGCCACTCCATTGCACATCATCAACTGATGCGATTTTTTCAACTTCTTTGATCACATTTTTATCATGAGGCGGCACTAATTGTCCCCCGTCCTTCCAATAAGCTTTATAACCATTGTATTCTTTCGGATTGTGAGAGGCCGTGCACACGACACCACCCTGGCATTTTAAAGTTCTGATGGCAAAGGATAACTCCGGTGTAGGTCGCAGGCTGTCAAATAAAAAAACTTTTATACCATTGGCTGCAAAAACATTTGCTGTTGTTTCTGCAAAAAACCGGCTGTTGTTGCGACTATCATGAGCGATAGCCACCTTCACTTCTTCATTTGGAAAACTTTGTTTCAAATAATTCGCATACCCCTGGGTGGCCGTTCCCATTGTATATTTATTCATACGGTTGGTTCCTACTCCCATAATTCCACGCAAGCCTCCTGTTCCAAATTCCAGGTCTTTATAAAACGCATCTGCTAGTTGATCCGGGTTTTCTTTTTGCAACCGTATGATCTCATCTTTTGTTTGTGGGTCAAAATTCCCATTGAGCCATACATTGATCTTATCCTGAATTGCTGCATCCATAAACTATATTGTGAGTTGAATTTTAAATGTTAAATGAAGATAAGAATTTCAAAAGCAAATCTACTTCAATCAATCAAACGTATTTTTGTTTTTTATGAGATCAGCATTTGTACAAAGCCGGGCTGCTGTTGTGTCACTCACTGCATCGTTTGGCAAAAAGCCCGGCGTTATTTTCATTTCACTTCTGTTATTTTATTCCGCAATTGCACAAATTGACACAACTCATCTGCATTCGAATACAAATTTTTCGGCAGAGGCAAAGCCTGGGGGATCATTTAATGATATGACATCACAATCTCAAAACTTACTTTCAAAATGGCAAAAAAGAAAAAGGCAATTATTGATCGGAGGTATAAATGTTATTGGCTACGGTGGCTCTTTAATTATTTTAAGTAATACGTGGTATAAAAATTATCCGCACACTTCCTTCCATATCTTCAATGACAACAAAGAATGGTTGCAGGCTCCTGTGATAATGATAGACTCAAAAGGAAAATTCAAAGCCTACGCTTTATATTTCTAATCAATCTTCCATTCACTTAATTTTAGAATTGCATCCGGATGATCCGGGGCATCCGGATTCATCCAAACCTGGATAAACCTGCCACCGATCCTATATTTTTAGCAAAAGCCGATACAAAACCATTTTCATTTTTTAAAATTAACTCTCACTGATCCATTTGCGGAAATAGGGAGCGGTTTCCTGGCTTACAACTATTAAATGATTAAACTCATTATTACTAAGGTCTACAGACAGCTTCACCTTTTCATAAGCCTTATAACTTTTGATATAATTAATATTCAAAAGGTACTGCCTGTTAGCACGAAAAAAATTATGGTCGTCAAGCATGTTTTGCAGATCAGAAAGATTTTGATCACTCACATATTTCTTTCCTTCTTTATCGACCACGTAAACAATTTTATTTTCAGTATAGAAAAACACAATGTCTTCCACTTTCAAAAGCAGGTTGGTGAAGCCTTTCTTTACAACAAGCCTTTCCCTTCTTTTTTCCAATAAACTCCGGATGTTTAGCCGCTGAATAAAATGTTTTTCCAAATTCTTGTATTTATTCAAAACCTTGACCAAATCATTGTCATCGACAGGCTTTAATAAATAATCGATGCGATTATGTTCAAAAGCATTTACAACAAAACTGTCAAAACCTGTGATAAATACAACAGGTGTTTCGCATTTAATTTTTTCAAAAATGGAAAAGGACAATCCATCAGGTAATTGTATGTCCGAAAAAATCAGGTCTGCCTCGCAGCCATCAGAAAAATAATCAATACTATCTTTTATGGAGCCAAGGGTCGCCATTACGGCAACAGGCAAAGAAAATGAGGTCAACTTTCTCTCCAGTTCTGCGGCTATTAATTTTTCATCTTCGATGATCACTACGCGGATCATGGGGATAAACTTTGCCGGCAAGTTATTTACAAAGCCGTGCAGGTACTTGTCATAAATTGCTTAGTTCTATAAAAGAAAATTAAATGGTCATGGTTTGAACCTGTGAGGGAGAAATTCCAAACCGTCGTTTAAATGCCTTGCTGAAAGTAAAAAGATCAGAAAAATTGCATGCGGCGGCGATCTCAGTAATTGAAATTTCCGGATTGTTCATCATTGATCTTGACAGATCGAGTTTTTTCTTTAAAATATATTGATAAGGTGTCGTGCCAAAGGCCTGCCTGAAAGAGCGAAAGAAGTGAAACTCTGATAAATTACTTACGGTTGCTACTTCACTGATCTCATCGATCTTCAAAAAATTTTCATCAATATATTCTCTGCCTGCATATAACCGGCGTAATAACTCTTTACGGGTTTCCAGTTTTACCGATTGGATGCCATTTAAGGCAAGATAATTTCCGTAAGAATGATAAATGATCTTTTCCGTCAGATCAAGAAACCATTCTTTATCGATCGCATCTGTATCGCCATTATGGATCCTTGCAATCAATGAATTCAATTTTCTGTTGAACGCTGAAGTAACAACCGGGCAAACCGATTCAAAAAATTCAGGATACCGGAAATATTTCGCCAGGTAGTTATCGAAATTTGGATCCTCTTTGTCAGACATAATGGTGAAGGCTTCCACAACAGTGGCAGAACAAATATCAATACAAATACTTTTTACAATTTCCCTGGACTTGAAATAAGCTTTTACGTAAGGTTGGCGGCAAGCCAGCAGGAAATTTCCGCTCATTACTTCATGCTCTGTGCCGCCCACTTTATAATGAATGCACTTATCAACGACATATTTTAAGCTAAAACTTCTGAACGCATTATCAGTAAACCATTCATTCAGTTCCGAATAGTAGACAGCATCACAGTCTCCGCCTTTATTAAGGGTAAGTTTATTTTCTTCTGTTATCGTTCTGAAAAAAGATTTCATTTCAAACCACAAAATGAACTATTAAAAGGCAGATTATACAGATCAAACGCCGCTGCGAAATAAAATTAGCAAGAAATGACAAAGATAAAAGCTCAATTCGCTTAGCGGGAGCTTTCAAATATAAATGACAAATTATTCCAGGTATGCTCCTGTAACCTCATCACCTTTCACTTCTACGAATATATGTTCCTGTAAAGTGGTGGAAATGGAAAGACCAACATAATCCGGCCGCACAGGAAAGTTTTTATAGCTTCTTTCTACCAGGACCAGGGTTTGAATTTTTTTGGGATGAAATTCAAGAAAAGGCTTTACTGAATATAATAACGTTTTCCCGCTGCTTACAACATCATCCACAATGATCACTACCTGGTCATTAAAATCCAATGTCTCACTTAGAGTAACTTCCTTTGGATGACGCTTATCGAGAGAAATAGTAATCAGCTCAGTTTTTAAAGAGGAAATCTCCGAAAGTTTTTTTTGAATATTTTTTGCTATCACAATTCCATTATCGGGTATGCCGGCCAGAATGATCTTTTCTTCATCAATATTGTTTTCCAGTATCTCATAGGCCATCCGCTGCAATTTCCTTCCAGCAACTTCTTTACCAAGGATGTATTTTTTATTTGCCATTTCCATATTATCGAAACAAAACTAATTTCTTAGGGCAAATAAACCTATAAACTAATAAACTTTATCTTAGGTCTGTAATTCCATTCGCATGCAGGCAGTTCAGCAAATCATATTTATTATCCTGGCCTTATCAGCCATATTGCTTTTTACGAGAAATATAAAAAAAATTAAAAGAAATATTTTGCTTGGCCGGGATGAAGATTACAGCAATAATTCTTCTCAGCGCTGGAAAAATGTACTGTTGCTCGCATTTGGACAAAAAAAAATGTTTCGCAACCCATTAGTAGCTGTGATGCACTTTTTCATTTATGCCGGCTTTATTATCATTAACATTGAAGTACTGGAAATTGTTCTCGACGGTGGGTTTGGAAAACACAGGTTATTTTCCAACGCCCTTGGAGGTTTTTATACTTTTTTAATTGATGCGTTTGAAATACTGGCGGTCCTTGTACTTACAGCCTGCATTATTTTTCTCATCCGCAGAAATATTTTAAAACTGAGGCGCTTTATAAGTCACGACCTGGACGGGTGGCCACGCAGCGATGCAAATTATATCCTGGTCACTGAAATTATTTTAATGATCTTGTTCTTAACAATGAATACAACCGACAGGGCATTACAAATCCGGGGTTACGAACACTATTCTGATGTCGGCAGTTTTCTTTTCTCAGGAAATGTTGCGTCCTATTTTCAAAATGTATCCTCAGCCACATTAATGGGAATTGAACGAACCTGCTGGTGGTTCCATATCACCGGTATCTTTGCATTCCTGAATTATTTGCCATATTCAAAACATCTTCATATTCTTTTTGCTTTTCCCAATGCCTATTATACACGATTGTTACCTAAGGGTGAAATGAAAAATATGCCGGCCGTACAAAATGTCGTAGAAACGCAATATTTTGCGTCGGTAGAGATGCAACATGTTGCGTCTCTACCGGAATCACCACCTGAAAAGTTTGGTGCGAAGGATGTGTTCGATCTTAGCTGGAGAAATTTGTTGGATGCGTATAGTTGCACGGAATGTGGAAGATGTACCGCGGCCTGTCCTGCTAACATAACCGGTAAATTATTATCACCGAGAAAAATTATGATGGATACAAGAGACAGGATGGAAGAAGTGGGAAAAAATATTGATAAGAATGGTGAATTTAAAGAGGATGGAAAAAGTCTTTTTAATTATATCAGTGTTGAAGAACTGCGAGCCTGCACTACCTGCAATGCATGTGTAGAGGAATGTCCTGTTTCTATTTCGCCGTTAGAAATTATTTTAGAATTACGCCGCTCACTCATCATGGAAGACAGCAATGCACCCCAGGAATGGAATTCGATGTTCAGCAACACAGAAAATAATTTTGCACCCTGGAAATTCAGCCCCGATGAAAGAGATAAATGGACCGAACAAATGAAATAAAAAACTTTTTGCATTAGCGGATCAGCATTACATTTCCTTTCTTAAAAATAACTTTACCTGAAAAATCAATGCCCTGGACCATATATACAAAATT
>Ga0207106_1096_pt1 | contig 16715 bp, 12 predicted proteins | sample Alteio_BWMinHeat_78_FD_153535 | JGI IMG/M metagenome (GOLD analysis project Ga0207106, IMG submission 153535) | Enriched cells from forest soil in Barre Woods Harvard Forest LTER site, Petersham, Massachusetts, United States -... | ecosystem: Environmental > Terrestrial > Soil > Temperate forest >...
ATTTCGTATTTCACCAAAGTTGATTTTGGTTTGTCTTCAGAATATTTCTTTAGAAAGTCAATTGCTTCAGTCACAGAATTTGAAATTGATTCCTGCCCGTGAAGTGGTAGAATTATAATCCGTTCTATAAATCTGGAAATTGATTTTTTAAGTGAATTGAAAAACTGGCTAGCTCTCTTTTTGTTGAGACGCAGAAGTTCTTTTGTAACATTAGATTTGTTTGATAACTTATTCCAACTATTAATCTTCTTTTTGAAACCGAGTTCGGATGTTTGTTCATTGAACTCTGCATTTATACCAAATTTCCTAAAAGCCTTTATAACAGTATCATAGGAAAAATATAGAATACAGAATCCGCTTGATTGAAGTTGAGCTAAGGCTCCATTTGTAAATACTCCTGCTAGAACAACTCCTATAAATGGGGAAGAATTTTTATACTTCTCAGCGAGGGGAAGGATTGCTCCTTGGATTTCCTGTGCTTTATTTCGCGAATGTTTAGTATATCTTCTCCATGCCGTTTCAATGAATGCAACAGGAATTCCTGAAACCTCGTTTGTTCCACCTCTTTCTAAAACAAAATCCAAATCGTGTATATTTTCTTTGGAATCTGTACATGAAAGCTTTTTGCCTCTTCTTGTTAACCTGATTCCTTTCTTGTCTAAAAATAATTTGTTCTGTTTAGCAAATTTTTGAAGATGCGGTTCAACAGTTAATTCTAAAAGATCTCCGATGATTTGTCCAAATTTATGTGATAGAGATTCTGCCATAGTTTAACTGTTAATCCAAAGTCGTCCTTCATGTAAAGGAACAGAATGCTTTCTATTTTTCCATTTAGTATTTCTGTCTCTGAGTTTTTCAAAATTGTAATTGCTGAAACCTGCTGCAACTGCTAATTCACCTAACCATTTGTCGACAGGAACATAAATTCCATATGGAGCAGAATCACCAATTACAAAACACATCAAGCAATTTTCACTAGTTACTTTCCGAAGTGAATAAAAAACTTGTGCAAGGTCTTGAAAATATGCAGCAATCATTAAATGGTAATTTTTCTTGCCGCCATGCTTCATCCTTTCCATTTTAAGTGTATCATATACCTCAATAAGTTCTGAATGAATTGGTTTAAGTTTTGGGTTAGCGAGTATTTCTTCAATTTCATCTCCCAATTTTGAAACATGCTGTGTACAAGCTCTAACTAAATACTTTCTTACGTTTTCTTGCAAATCCCCCCAGCCATTGATATCTCCCCAAAAAGTCATTTCTAATCTTGTTGCATCTGCATAGTCATAATTATTTGCATAAGGAGGAGAAGTAATCACCAAATCTCCCCAACCTTCTGGAATTGATTTTATTTCTCTCGCATCTTCGTTGAAGATTTTTGCATTAGCAACATTAACAATTCTGTTTTGTAAACGCTTCATGTCCTTAAACATGTCATGAACTTTAGTTTCAAAAGCTATGAATGGATCGATTACTTTTGCTTTTGTTTTATTCGGTTGAATGTATTGCCATTGCGCAGTCCCAACAGGCGACGTAATTCGTAAGATTGCTGTAATGATAAACCAAACAAACTCTTTAATTTCTTCTTCCCCTTCGAATTCAATCCATGTTTGTTTGAGTGCCTCCAATTTTTGAATTGTATCGACTGGATAACAGTTTGCAATTAATTTTGGAAATTCTGTTTGGGTAATAATTTTCTTTTTTGCTTGTCGCAAAAAAATCAATGAAGATTCTTTGAACTTGTCGGCTGGATAATTCCATGCAAGTTTTGCTTTTGCAATACGATAAATGTATGAGTGCGCTTCAATCCCGATGGATTCAACGTTTTCAAATTCACTTTCAAGCAAGACAGTTCCTGAACCTGCGAATGGATCAATAACTCTTTTTCGCCCCTTTGCTTTCTCTTGTCTTATGAGGTGATTTGCCCAAATTGCTGAAAAGCCTGCAGTGTATCTATACCATTTGTGAATAGGCAAACTCATGTTATCCGCAAAAGTTGCAGAGTAATCTTGTTCAATTTTTATTTCATCAGGGAAAAGTTTCAATTCCAGATTTTTTGTCACATAACTCATGCTTCAAAAATAATTAAAATAATAGCGGTCTAAAGAGACTATTTTCCGTTAGTGCTGCTGGATACTTGGAGGGGTTAACATTGTATACAACGCATAAATGTATGTTATCAGCAACAAGGTTTTAATAAAATGAATATAGATTTATAAAATATCCAGCTGAAAAAATTCACTCTTTCTTCCTCTCCAAAGTAAAACCAATCGTAGTTCCAATGTGCTCGGTGCTTCGAACATGAATGGCCTGTCCATGCGCTTCAATAATATGTTTGCAAATCGCAAGGCCTAAACCTGAGCCCGTGATATCGAGACTACGGCCTTCTTCTGTTCTGTAAAAACGTTCAAAGATCCTTGATAAATGCCGTTCAGCCATTCCGATCCCGTCATCACTTATTTCAACCAATACATGTTTTTCATCAGTAATATACATGCTTGCGGTAATGTTGCCTCCATATTTGCCATATTTAATACAGTTCTCAACAAGATTTAAAATTACCTGTCTAATTTTTTCTTTATCAGCAAAAACGGTCAACGGTGATTCGCAACCTTTTTTAATGCTGTATCGAATATTTTTTTGTTCCGCTTTTATCGAAAGACTTTCAAAAACTTCTTTTACCAGGTCCTGGATAATAAAATTTTCTTTGTAGATCACTTGTTCTCCACGTTCCAGTTTTGAAATTTCATCAAGATCATCGATAAGATTAACAAGCCGGTCAATATTCCTTGAGGTCTTTTCCAGGAAAGGACGATTGACCTCCGGATTTTCCAATGCTCCCTGCAATAAAGTATCTACATAACCTTGTATGGCAAACACAGGAGTTTTAAATTCATGAGCAAGGTTTTGCAAAAATTCTTTTCGAAACTGTTCATTTCTTTTTAAAATCTCAATTTCTTCCGCCTGCTTTTCGGCCCATTTTTCCACATCCTCTCTTACTTCATCAATGCTTTTCTGAGGTAAAAGATATTGATAATAGACCTCCTCTTTTTTGCTCGCCTTTGTCTGGTAAATGAATTTGTAAATGAGCTTGATCTTACGATAAATAAAGCGCTCGAGTGTGAAAGCGATTAGTAAATAGCTCCCCATAAAAATAATTACAAAAGATATCAATAACACTGGCCAGCTTTGGTGTAAAATATAAATGCCAACACTGACCGGCACGGAGAGTACCAGTGCTGTGAACGCAGAAAGTTTGCGTGGAGAAACGTTTTTCGTGTTAAGCATGCCCCCATCTCCGCCTTGGGCGGAGAGTATTTATACACTCTCTAAAGGAGAGTATTTATACACTCTCTAAAAGAGTATTGTTTAAAAATTTGATTAAAGAGCTGAACGTTGAAGAGTGCGACGCGACAAAGTTTAATAGTAGTGCTATAGCGGGCTCACAAACCTCAACTTCAAAATCAAAGTAACATCATTTTTGAAAGTTTACTGCTTAAGTTCCCCCCTTGGGGGACAGGGGGCTTCTATAACTCAAATTTATATCCCACTCCTTTAACTGTAGTGATACAATCAACGCCGAGTTTCTGGCGGATCTTACGGATGTGTACATCAATGGTCCGGTCGCCGACAATAACATCATTGCCCCAAACCTGGCTCAGGATTTCATTGCGCAAAAAAACACGGCCCGGCCGGGATGCAAGCAGATGGAGTAATTCAAATTCTTTTTTTGCAAGAAGGATTTCCCTGTCTTCTAATTGCACCACAAATTTTTCCGGATCAATGATAAGACCGTCGATTTGCACCGTTTTGTTTTCTTTCTTCGGAACTCGTCTGAAAAGGGCATTCACCCGGCTGATGAAAACTTTAGGGCTGATGGGCTTGCTTACATAATCATCTGCACCGGTTTCAAGACCTCTTATCTGTGTGGTCTCATCGTTTAAAGCAGTCAAAAAAATAATGAGTGTATTTCTGAAGGCTGACTGGTTTCTTAATATTTCGCAAACCTGCACCCCGCTTTTCTTTGGCATCATGATATCAAGCACTACAAGATCGGGTTGAAAAATTTTAGCTTTTTCAATAGCTTCATCACCATCCTTGGCAGTTATTACCTGGTAACCTTCGTTAACGAGGTTATATTTGAGTATTTCAAGAATATCAGGCTCATCATCGGCAATTAGAACTTTTCTTGCCTTTTCTTCCATGGTCATTTTTGTTTGCGCAAACCTACATGAAGATTATTTCTAAAGAAAATTGACTTACCCGATAACACAGACTTAATAAAAAATTAACCTCACTACCGGGAGACGGTACAAGAATGTTTGATGGTTAAATGGTTAAATTGTTCATTATTCATTGTTCATTGCGTAGCTATCATGCAATCAAACCATCAGACTATCAAGCCATCAAACAATTTAACAATTTGACCATTAACTCCTTCAAACCTAAACCTTTTCCTAACTTTGCTGAACGATCCTTATGATTTCAACCCCAAGATACCTTGTACTCCTGAGTTGTCTGCTTGCATTTCAACCCTTGTTTGCCCAGGCCGAAGACCCTGACCCGGTTAGAGATCTGAAGCCTGCCAAGAATCGTGAATTGTTTCACGATTTTGTAGATAAACAGCAAAAGGAAATTTTGAAATCCGATGGCAAGGCCGATAAAGAATTTGCTCCGTCCGATAATGAACAAATAAATTTTTTTTTGACCAAGGCAGCAACCACCCAGGTTGATTGGGTTCAATACCATATTGAAAAAGATACTTTATTAGGTTCCCAGGTTAAGATCAAATATTTAAGAGGACTCGAAAATCTTTTAAAATATTTTAATAATAATTGGCGACGGGGAACTGTGAACCCCGCCGAATTGCCGATCATTATAGATGGATATGAAAAATGCATGAACGCAGATGTGACTAATTCACCAATTGATGCCATCATTAATCAGCAACCTTATGATGTGGCTCTTAACCTGATCAACGCGGGAATTTTTGACAAAAACCCCGGTTATCAAAACAGTCAATATATATTGATAAAAAAATATTGCGCTTTACACCCTGACCAGGTATTTTTAAAATTAAGAGATAATACAGATGTTCCCTTTCTTGACAGCCTGATAAAACTGGCCGGTTATCGCGACCCGGGTCAACTATATAATTTTGCTGCTGCTAATAATAAATTGGCAATTGCTATACGAAAAATTAATGACCCGCTTGTCAATGCAGTTTCAAAAATGGCAACGAGTAACAGTGGCCGTTGGTATTTCCCTTTTCTCGATGAAATAATGAAGGGAAAGATGACCATTAGTGATATTAATGAGGTAAAAGATGATACTGTTGGGTACTATCGCCTGCTGGTGAGAACTCATCTTGATTACGTTCAACGGGCACTGAACAAAGACACCGCCTATGGGTTTAAAGAACTCGAGGACAGGATCAGGACCAAGGCCACCGATATATTTGTCAATACAATTAACTCCCTTCACGAGATCGATAATCTTTCTATCCGTTTTAAGATCATACAACCATTAACAGCCGAAGAACTTTATTACCTGGCCGTCACAACAGATGGAATCATCTATACTTCCAGTTTCGTAAAGGGTGTTTATCCACTGATGATGGAAAGGATCAATCAGCGGGGCGATTCATTATTGATGAATGTAAAATTTGATAAGTACAGGAAATTTATAAAAATGTGTGCCGGCTATAATACATTGAGTAATTTTCTGAATACGTTTCAAAAATCACAAACAGCAGCGGAGGAAAATGATGCAGAAAAATTGATGAGGGCATTTGTTGGAAAATTGGAAGAGTCAAAGGGCCTGGAAGATGGAGTGGATGTGGCTGATTCTTATGCAAGCATTGTTGAGACGATTAAGCCGCTTGCAGATAAAATGCTTTTAAATATCAAAGCAAATTATGATCGCAATATCATCAGCAATAATAAGCGTGGAATTGTGATGTATGATTTACTGCATAAGCTTTTTCTTTCAGCTGACACCAGTAATCATATTAATCTTTCAAAGGAATTTGGCATTCCGCCGGTATATGGTGTTCCGTTTAAGGCTTTGGCAAATGATACCGGCCGCGTGGTAATGCAGGTATTCTTTTATGGCGACAAGGATGGACTGGGTATTTTCCAGGGATTTAAACGCATGTTCGATACTAAGCTTTGGAAAATAACAACGACACAAAATTGGATCACGATAAATTCAATAAAGGGTAAACCGGTTTCTATTTACGCAAATCTTCCCTTGCCTGAAGAAGACGACCTGGATAAAAAAGCCCAGGATGCCCTCGATACATTTTTATTAAGAAATAATTTATACCCAACTGTTGTCATACATCGCGGGCATAGTTACAATGCTCCATATACCATTGACCAGATATTGCCATCGGCAAAAATTGTTTTTATGGGTTCCTGCGGTGGCTATTATTTAATTAATGATATTTTGAAACACTCGCCTGATGCGCATATCATCACTTCCAAACAAATTGGTAAAACAGCTGTGAACCAGCCCTTCTTTAATTTGCTGATGGAAAAGGTAAGAAACGGAAATAATATTGACTGGATTCCCTTTTGGGAAGAGCTCGAGAAAAAAGTTAAGGTCGAAGGATTCGAAGATTATATTCCTCCTTATAAAAATCTTGGAGCGATCTTCATTAAGGCTTACAAAAAAGCTATGGGAAGTGAGGATTAGTTGCCTGTTACCGGTTACTGGTTATTGGGATCGAACCGAATCCTTGAGGAAGAAACATTTATTTTTTTGTGTTTAATGTTACTTACCGTCCGGTAGATGCTTCTTAAATTTGCAGACTTTATTACTGGAAACCGGTAACTGGCAACAAGCAACAACAATGGCTAACGGAGTATTAAAAAAAATATTTGACTTTGAAAACCTGAAACGGGTTTTTCGTTTTGCCGCACCTTATAAAAGGCGGTTTTATCTTTCTATCTGGCTTGCAATTTTTCTTGCCATTATCACTCCCATTCGTCCTTACTTAATCAAAATTACCGTTGATAAATTTATTGCCGGTAAAATGTTTGATTGGATCATTTGGATGACGGTCATCCAGATTGGATTATTGCTTATTGAAAGTGGTTTTCGATTTTATTTTACTTATATCACTGCCTGGCTTGGTCAAACAGTGGTAAGAGATATACGGGTGAAGGTGTATGAAAAAATTGTAGATCTTAATTTGCGCCAGTTTGATCAAACACCGATCGGTACACTTACAACAAGAACAATTAATGATATTGAAGCCATCAACGATATTTTCTCCGACGGCCTCGTTCCAATCATTGCTGATTTTCTTTCTATTATTTCAATTTTACTATTCATGTTTTATGTGGACTGGCGGCTTACCCTGGTATGTTTGGCACCATTTCCAATTTTGATCCTCGCTACTTATTATTTCAAGGAAAGTGTAAACAAATCATTCATTAAAGTCCGGAATGCCGTAGCTCAGCTCAATGCATTTGTGCAGGAACATATCACAGGTATGCAGGTAGTGCAGGCATTTGCGGCCGAAGACAGGGAGTCCGAAAAATTTAAAAAGATCAATAAGGGACACCGGAATGCAAACATCGATGCCATTTTTGCTTATTCTGTTTTTTTTCCCATTGTCGAAATTGTATTGGCACTTTCAACGGGTTTATTGGTTTGGTGGATAGCCGTAAATGCAGGTGTATCCGCTGCAGAGGCAAAACAACTTGGCGGAAAAATGATGATGTTTTATATGTGCCTGAATTTACTATTTCGCCCTTTGCGTGTGATTGCTGATAAATTCAATGTGCTTCAAATGGGAGTAATTGCCAGCGAAAGAGTATTCAAGGTTTTGGATAATGATGATTACATTAAAACACAGGGAAGTTATTCCCCTCAAAAAATTCAGGGCAAGATAATTTTTGATCATGTTTCATTTGGGTATGATGCCAGTCAATATGTATTAAAAGACATTTCATTCAAGGTAAATGCCGGTGAAACGGTTGCCATTGTGGGTCACACCGGCAGTGGAAAAACCACTATAATAAGCTTATTAAACCGTTTGTACCATATTCAAAAAGGAGTTATCAGCATCGATAATGTAAACATTGATGATTACAATTTGAATACCTTACGAAAAAGTATTGGTGTTGTTTTACAGGATGTATTTCTTTTTTCAGGTTCTGTAATTGATAATATCACTCTTCGCAATCCTGATATTCCAAAAGAAAAAGTTATTGAAGCGGCGAAGCTGATCGATATGCACGATTTTATTATGCAGCTTCCCGGTAATTATGATTATAATGTAATGGAGAGAGGTGCAACACTTTCACTTGGCCAGCGACAGTTATTATCGTTCATTCGTGCACTTTTATATAATCCTTCTGTTCTCATTTTGGATGAAGCCACTTCATCAGTCGATACAGAAAGTGAAATTCTGATTCAGAAAGCCATAGATAAATTAATTGCCGGAAGAACTTCGATTGTCATTGCTCACAGGCTTTCCACAATTCGCAAAGCAGATAAAATAATTGTTCTCGACAGGGGTGAAATAAAGGAGATGGGTACACATGAAGAACTGCTTTCATTAGAAGGTTATTATTATAAATTATACCAGCTGCAGTTTGATAAAAAAACCAAAGTTGCCTGAAACCGGTTACTGGTTGCAGGTTACCGGTTAATGTACAACCTGAAGTTAAAAAACAGTCTTCAATAAATAAGATAACCGGCAACTGGCAACTGGTAACTTTTCCTTTCGTCTTTTGATGTTTTTCACTCTCTGCCCCCTATCTTTGCGGCAAATTTCAGAACCCCATGGTTGTCGGACGTGTCAAATGCTTATTGGTAGCCATTTTCAGCCTATTTTCCTATACAATTTTTGCCCAGGGACAGCCGGGTAAGACAGAACAACCAAAGAAAAGGTCTTTTGATGCCAATGAGGTAATTTTTGGTCACGTTTTAGATGCCCATGAATTTCATTTTTTTTCTTATAAAGATGATAATGGTAAAGAACATGCGGCTATTATTCCATTGCCTGTGATACTGTACTCCCCTCAAAAAGGGTTCTCCATTTTTATGTCTTCAAAATTTCACCTGGGAGAAGAAAGTTATAAAGGCTATTCCATTCTGACAGATGAAAAAATTAAAGAATTAAAACTAAATCCAAAAAAATATCATGCGGGCCAGGTTGTTGGGGTTAATGATAATGGAGAACTTGATACTACTATTGAAGTTTATGATTTTTCTCTTACACGGAATGTAGTGCAAATGATCCTTGCTTTGGCGTTATTGGTTTGGATCATGCTGAGCATAGCAAAAAAATATAACAATGGTGAAGGAGTTCACTCAGCTCCCAGGGGAGCACAAAGTTTGCTTGAGCCGGTTATTAACTTTGTAAAAGATGAAGTGGCCAAACCAAACCTTGGTCACAGGTATCAAAAGTATCTTCCTTATTTACTTACAATATTCTTTTTCATCCTTATCAATAATTTGGTGGGCTTAATTCCCGGCACCGCAAATGTCACCGGCAATATTGCCTTTACCATGGTGCTGGCACTTATTTCCTTTATTGTTATCTTATTTAGTTCCAACAAACATTATTGGGGACATATTATTAATCCGCCTGTTCCCATTGGGGTAAAACCTATTTTAATCCCCGTTGAAATTCTTGGAATATTTACAAAGCCTTTTGCATTGATGATACGATTGTTTGCAAACATGATAGCAGGACACATTATCATAATTTGCCTGATTTCTTTGATCTTTATTTTTGGTGCAATGAGTAAAGGAATGGGTTGGGGATTTTCGCCTCTGTCCATAGCTTTTGTGATATTCATTTATTTCATTGAAATACTAGTAGCTTTTTTACAGGCGTATATTTTTACAAATCTGACGGCTGTTTTTGTTGGGCAGGCTTTTGAAGGAAGTCATGACGATCCTGATCATCATGAGGACATAGCAATTGTTTAATTTTTATTAATTATAAAACAAGTATCATGGATTTATTGAATGTTATTTTATTAGACGCTACAGCGAATGCAGGAGGAGCTATCGGTGCAGGTCTTGGTGCAATAGGCGCAGGTATTGGTATCGGGCAGATCGGTAGAGGTGCAGTAGAAGCAATTGCACGCCAGCCGGAAGCTTCCAATGATATTCGTGCAAACATGATCCTTACTGCAGCTCTTGTAGAAGGGGTTGCCTTGTTTGCCGTTATTGTTGGTATCCTTGCAATGTTTATATAAAAGCGAACTACTGCCCCCGCCAGGTCGGGATTGCAGTTTGAACCCCTAACTCTAAAGGGGAACTCAAGTTTGTTTTTATCAGGATAAAAGTTCTTTAAATGGAAGTTGAACGTTGTGTTATCAGTAGTAGTACTAGTATTAAACTGCTTTGGAGTTCATCCTGAGTTTGTCGAGGGCCACTCAATCAACGTTCTGAATATTATTCAACAATTAAAACACCTTTCCTATTGGAGCGTTTATAAACACCCTTTTAGGGCAAGGAGGTAAATTCTCTCTTTAGGGAGTCGGAGGACTTTATGCAATTACTTACACCCGGTTTAGGATTGATCATCTGGACACTGCTTTCATTCCTTGTTGTATTTTTTATTCTCAGAAAATTTGCATGGCCTGCTATTCTTGGAGGTTTGCGTAAACGGGAACAAACCATTGCTGATTCTTTAGCGCAAGCGGAAAAAATAAAATCAGAAATGGCACAAATGAAAAGTGAGAATGAAGCTATACTTGCCAAAGCAAGAGAGGAAAGGGCGCAAATGCTGAAAGAAGCAAGAGAAGCAAAAGATAAAATTATCAATGAAGCAAAGGAACAAGCCAAAATTGCATCCAATAAAATTATTACCGATGCCCAGGAAGCCATTAATACACAAAAAATGGCTGCATTGACTGAAGTAAAGAACCAGGTTGGCAAATTGATAATTGAAGTAGCAGAAAAACTATTGCGAAAAGAGTTAAGCAATAAAGAAGCACAGGAAGCTCATATAAAAGACATGATTAATGAGGTTAAATTGAACTAAGAAACAAGGCACGAGGTCCAAGGAACAAGTCCGATTAAGCTTGTGCCTTGTTTCCCTGAATCTTGAAACTTTAAAGAAATGCCTAATCCTCGTCTTGCATCCAGGTATGCAAAATCATTGATTGACCTTGCCATAGAAAAAGGTGAGTTGGAAAAAATTTTTTCCGATATGCAATGGCTGCAGAGAGTGGTTAAAGAAAACCGGGAATTTATAAACTTTTTGCGCAGCCCGATAATAAAAGGGGAAAAAAAGAAACAGGTAGTTGATGCAGTTATTAAAGGCCGGGTGAGTGAGATAACAGGTTTATTTATTCATTTACTTATCGCTAAGGGAAGGGAAAGTAATTTACCTGAAATGATCACTGCCTTTGTTCATCAGTATAAAGAGTATAAAAATATTCATATAGTCAAATTAACTACTGCCGTTCCTTTAAATGAGGATTTGAAAAATGCTATTATTACCCAGATCAAAAAGACGAGTGATATGCAAAATATAGAATTAGAAACTGTCGTGAATGAAAATTTGATCGGAGGATTTGTTTTAGAAACAGGTGACAAATTGATTGATGCAAGTATAGCATATGAATTAAAACAGATCTCAAGGGAGTTTGAGAACAATGATTTTGTTTACAGAATAAGATAAAAAGCCCAAAGGGGGAACTTAGATGGGATAGTTCTTTTAATTATGATTTTTTTTGAAAAACAATGATATCTTAAGGTATCTTAAACTCTCCGCCTTAGGCGGAGATGGGGGTAAATATGGCAGATATAAAACCAGATGAAATAAGCGCGATACTGCGCCAGCAGCTAAGTGGATTTGATTCCGGTATTGAATTGGAAGAAGTAGGTACTGTGCTCCAGGTAGGCGACGGCATTGCCCGTATATATGGATTAGGAAATGTTCGTTACGGTGAGCTGGTGGAATTTGATAATGGCGTTCGTGCAATTGCATTAAACCTGGAAGAAGATAATGTAGGTGTTGTTTTGATGGGTGAAACCGGCAAAATAGAGGAGGGGGCAAAGGTGCACCGTACAGGACAGATAGCTTCTATAAAAGTTGGTGAAGGAATGATAGGTCGCGTTGTAAACACTTTAGGAGAGCCTATTGATGGAAGAGGACCGATTACAGGAGAACGTTTTGAAATGCCACTGGAGCGTAAAGCGCCGGGAGTGATATTTCGTGAGCCGGTAAAGGAACCACTTCAAACAGGCATCAAAGCAATTGATGCCATGATTCCAATCGGCCGCGGTCAGCGTGAATTAATTATTGGTGATCGCCAAACGGGAAAGACAGCGATTGCTATCGATACGATCATTAATCAAAAGGAATTTTTTGCAGCAGGCAAACCTGTCTATTGTATTTATGTTGGTATAGGTCAGAAAGCATCAAACATTGCAAATGTAATGAAGACCTTACAGGATGCAGGCGCAATGTCGTATACTATCATAGTAGCTGCTTCAGCTTCTGATCCGGCTCCTTTGCAATTCTATGCTCCATTTGCAGGAGCTGCCATAGGCGAATTTTTTCGTGATACAGGACGACCTGCATTGATCATTTATGATGATCTGTCAAAGCAGGCTGTTGCTTATCGCGAAGTATCATTATTGCTTCGCCGCCCTCCCGGTCGTGAAGCCTATCCGGGGGATGTTTTCTATTTGCATAGCCGTTTGCTTGAAAGAGCGGCAAAAATTATCACTGACAATAAAGTGGCAAAAGATATGAATGATGTGCCGCCAAGCATCAGGCATTTGGTAAAAGGGGGTGGCTCTTTAACTGCTTTGCCTGTGATTGAAACGCAGGCCGGTGATGTATCAGCTTATATTCCTACCAATGTGATTTCAATTACGGACGGCCAGATATTTCTTGAAACCAATTTATTCAATGCTGGTATTCGTCCGGCCATCAATGTTGGTATTTCTGTAAGTCGTGTGGGTGGTAATGCGCAGATAAAATCAATGAAAAAAGTGGCGGGTACATTAAAACTTGACCAGGCTCTTTATCGTGAGATGGAAGCCTTTGCAAAATTTGGCGGCGATCTTGATGCAGCAACTAAACTTGTTTTGGATAAAGGTGCAAGAAATGTTGAAATATTGAAGCAACCGCAATATGCTCCTGTGCCGGTGGAAAAACAAGTCGCTATTATCTACCTTGGAACGCAGGGTTTGCTGCGTGATGTACCGGTGAAAAAAGTAAAAGAATTTGAAGAACATTTTTTGATGGAAATGGAAAACAAATTACCGGATGTAATGGCTGAATTTAAAAAAGGAAATTTACCAGATGATGGGATGAAGAAAATGATAGATCTCGCGAATGGATTGATCCCTCAATATAAATCATAAAAAGTTCGGGTGAAAAAAAAGGCGATCAAAGCAACCGTTTTTTCTTATGTTATTATATCCACAAGAGTCAAATAAGTTGAAACTCTCAATGGTAATAGTTCAATTCAATTTTTGAGTATAAGGCCTTAGGAGTATCCCCTCATCTCGATTGAAGGAACTACTGGTTGCCACTATTGCTACCATTCGGAAAATACGGTCAAAATTTTTTTTAAAAATTTCCATGATTCCATTTTATATCATAATCTATTGATAAACAACAGTATTATTTTACAATAAATGCGGAAATTACTATATTGCTCAAGTAAAATTTCCTGGAAAAGCTTGCATAATTGGAAACCCCTATTTATCTTGTGCTATATTTAATCTTAACCCTGAAGAAAAAAATTGATCCGACCATGAAAGTAAGTTTACCATTAGCAAGAGTATTTTCCTCTTCCACTTTTTCTTCCACCTTTTCACAGACAGGATTTACCTGGATCATCTATTCTTCTTCAGATAAGGCAATAAATTATTACTGTTCTAAAAGCAAAACTGGGTTTTAGTTTTTCCAGTACCTGTGAGCGACAGAATAATCTTGAACCCTAAATTTTAAAAAATGAAAACATTTGTACCCTTTAAGAAAGCATTACTTGTCCTTTTTCTCCTGATCACATTCCGATCTGCATTTGCAATTGATCATCTTGTATTCACGAATGCAACAAAAGTTTCAGGAGCTTCATTGCAACTAAATGCTGTTTATCGTTTCGATAATGTAATGCCAAATGTATATGCCCTGGTAAGTATTGATAGCTTAGTAAATGGAGCTACAGTAGCAATTATTGATGATGACGGAGCCGGCGTAGGTTATAAGGATGCCTTTCAACCACAGGTAACCACACCAGGAGACTCTCATAGTATATTACATGAAGCCTATGCCGTTTTCACAATAACTTTTTATAATAGTTTGACTAATGGTATAATTACATTACAAACTGTAGGTGCCACAGCCCTGGATATTGATGGAAATGCTTCGATAAAAGAACTTGATGAAATTGATATGAAGGGCGGTTCAGCAAGTTATATGAGCACTACTCCTGATATTTTAGTCACAAATTCACTTGATTTATCGGGGAAGACAAAATTCAGAGCCGATAATATTTTAGGCATTGAAAGAACTGGTATTGATACATCTGCGTTAGGCAATATGTTTTCAGTTACAAATAGCAATATCAGCAGTTTTAAAATAAAATTTGGAGCAAAGAGCACACTAACAGGATCCACTTCACGGCAATACAGTCTATATATGAAGGCATTTCAATACCCCAACCAGGTAACATTGCCCGTAAAACTTGTAGACTTTTCAGCAAAATATAACCAATCAAATATTACTCTTTCCTGGAAAAGCGCACAGGAAATTGATTTCAATTATTATGAATTAGAACACAGCACAGATGGAAATACTTTTGCAACAACAAGCATTGTATTTGGTGCAGCTAAAAGTGGTAGTGGTGCAGAATATAATTATACAGATAAATCTGTTGCCGGCAGAAGCGGTTTAATTTATTATCGCTTAAAAATGGTTGATATCGATGGCAACTTTACTTATTCATCTGTTCGTATTGTTCGTTTGGGTGAAGAAAAGACTTCGATTACTTTGACTACTTATCCAAACCCGGCGGTAAACGATTTAAGGATCACTTTACCTTCTTCATGGCAAAATAAACAAGTGAATATTGATTTGTACAGTGCCAGTGGCCAGCATGTAAATGCCTTAAAGGTTACAAACAGCAGTCAAACTGAATCAATTTCAGTAACCGGATTGCAAAAGGGTGTTTATTTCGTAAAAGCAAATTGTGGCAGTGAAATAGCTTCACAACAAATTATAAAGAATTAAATTTTATTTTTAGGGTATCAATGTGAACCGGTCCTTTCCAGGATCGGTTCTTTTAGATATATTTGGTTTATATTGTAAACTACTTTATGTTTGTGACGAAAATTGAAAAGTGATGAAAAAATTGACATCAATGCTCGCTGCTTTGGCTGTAGTTTCACAGATTTATTCGCAGGTAACAATAAAGGGAAAAGTAAAGGATAACAAAGGCAAACCAGTTCCTGGTGCCAGTGTATCTCTAAAAGATTCCTATGACGGTGGGGTGGTTGATTCATTGGGTAATTACAAATTTATTACCACAGAGAAAGGAGAACACACACTCGTCTTTACAAACATTAGCTACAAATCAATTGAGCAAAATATTACTATTGGAACAGCGCCAATAGTGATTGATGCCATGCTTAAAGAGGAATTAAATGAATTGAAAGCAGTCACTGTAATATCCGGCTCTTTTGCTGCCGGTGATACAAAGAGGGCTGCTACAGTCCTAAATTCAATAGATGTAGCTACGGTCGGTGGTGGAAATGCTGATATTACAGCGGCTGTTAAAACCTTACCGGGTGCACAACAAATCGGGGAGCAGGAAGGTTTGTTTGTCCGCGGGGGCACTGGTTATGAAACCAAGCAGTTTATTGATGGCACACTGGTAAATAATCCTTACTACACAAGCATACCCGATCTGGCAACAAGAGGCAGGTTTTCACCTTTTTTATTCAAGGGCACTGTTTTTAGTGCCGGCGGATACTCTGCTTTATACGGTGAAGCTTTATCGTCTGCCCTGATACTTGAATCAATTGATCTTCCCGATCGCTCAGCAGCAAATCTTTCTCTCTCTCCGATTATTCTTGGAGGAGGATTCCAGGATCTTGCAAAGAATAAAAAATCATCATGGGGAATTAATTACAGCTATGTAAATCTGGTGGCTTATTTCAACGTGGTTAAGCAAAAACCTGATTATTTCGCTATGCCCGAATTTCATAATGCAGATGCAAACTTTCGTTTTAAAACAAAAGCAGGCGGTATGGTGAAATACTACACCACTTTTAGTTCCAGCAAGCTTGGGTTGAGACGTCCGGACATCGATAGTTCTGATCTGAAAGATGCATTTGGGCTAACCAATCTTAACTGGTACAATAATCTTAGCTGGAAAGAAAATCTTGGTAAGGGTTGGAAAATGAATTTAGGGGCCAGTTACAGTACGAATACCGATGATATTTCTCAACAGTTGCAAGATCAAAACAATCAACAATTGTTTCTTAATCAACCCTGGGCCTACAATAAAAATTTTACTCTAAAAAATATTCAGCAATTATCACAGTTAAAAGAAGTGTTTGAAAAAAAACTATTCGGAATCAGCACCATTCGTTTTGGAAGCGAATATATGTACGGAGTTAACAAAAGTACCTATAATGGAGTTGTTTCACATCTCATAGAAAATTTTCAGTCCGTTTTTGCTGAGACTGATATTTATGTCAGCAATGATCTGGCT
>Ga0207106_1098_pt1 | contig 16409 bp, 17 predicted proteins | sample Alteio_BWMinHeat_78_FD_153535 | JGI IMG/M metagenome (GOLD analysis project Ga0207106, IMG submission 153535) | Enriched cells from forest soil in Barre Woods Harvard Forest LTER site, Petersham, Massachusetts, United States -... | ecosystem: Environmental > Terrestrial > Soil > Temperate forest >...
AGCAAAATCTTTTTTTCGGTTTTTTTAATTTTTTTTTTTGCCTTTTCTGCCGGTGTAAAATCTGCGACGGCGGCTGCCTTAATTCCTATATCAGCATATTTTAATGATTCGGTACAGGCGTTATACATCTCCTCTGCGGTATTGACTTTTATAACCTGCAAACCATTTGCCGACTCAATATTGGATGGGCCGGCAATTAAAATTACTTCTGCACCCCTGCTGTGCAATTCCTGCGCAACAGCTAGTCCCATTTTACCACTTGAACGATTCCCAATAAACCGCACGGGGTCAATAGGCTCATACGTTGGTCCTGCTGATACAAACGCTTTTTTGCCGGCTAAAGTTTTAGTCAAAAAAAAATTATCAATAATAAATTGTACAATGATCTCAGGTTCGGCCATACGACCATCACCGTGCAATCCGCTGGCGAGTTCACCCTTACCTACAGGGATAATCTTATTACCTAAGGATGTGACCTTATTCAGATTTTCTTTCGTTGATGGATGATTCCACATATCCTCATCCATTGCAGGTGCTACAATCACAGGGCAAGTCGCCGATAAGTAAACAGCGAGCAACACATTATCGCAAAGCCCATGTGCCATTTTAGCCAGTGTGTTACAACTAAGAGGTGCAATTATCATTACATCAGCCCAGCGGCCAATCACAACATGATTTGCCCAGGATTGCTCATCAAACAGATCAACAATCACTGGATTTTTTGAAAGAGTAGCTAAAGTGAGTATAGAAACAAAATCTTTCGCAGCCGGCGTCATCACCACTTTCACTTCTGCTCCTGCCTTTACCAACAGTCGTACAAGGTAAATTGCCTTATAAGCAGCAATGCTACCAGTAATACCAATTAATATTTTTCTCCCTTTTAACATTGATTAAACCACAAAATAGTAAGATTTATTTTTTATTCCCGCTTTCAGATTTCTGATCAGTTTTGCGCCGATGAATCGAACCGTTGCCCGCTTACCAGCAATAAGAGTTCATATGACAATGCAGTACAAAAGTAAAACGTCCCGATACACGGGACGCCGAAATAATCTTGCTAAAATAATTTTCTCAACTGAAGAGATCATCCTCTCCTTTACGGAAATAGATCTTATCATCCAAAAACTCCTGTGTAGCCAATAATGCCGGGTTTGGCATTCGTTCGTAGGCCTTCGATATTTCTATCTGCTCTTTATTTTCGTGAATTTCTTCCAGGCTATCAGTATGACTGGCAAACTCTTCAAGTTTATTATGTAACTCTTCCTTTAAAGAAACGTTTATTTGATTTGCCCTTTTTCCAATAATGGAAATAGATTCATACAAATTGCCAGTTTTATCCTTAATATCAGTAAGGTTTTTGGTTTCTACAATATTGACGGTTCCGGAGCTAAGTTGACGCCTTAGTTTGCTCATTTGATAAATTTTTAATATTAGTTTGTGACAAATTTAAATAATGTTCTACATCTTTTGAAAGCTTGCTTTCAGGGAAACGATCGGAAAAATCATTACATTCTTCAATTACCTTTTCAAATCTTTCGCCTTTTTTATCCTCAACACTTAACAATGCAAATCGATAATAAGATTTTATGGCCATTAGTTTATATTCGTCGGCCCTGTTCGATTCCGGATAATTATTTAATACCTCTTCAAACTCAACAGCAGCAGCTCTGAACTGACCAAGATCATAATAAAGCTGCGCCGCCTGGTAATCCTTTGTTTCCAGTTTATTGTTGCAAATATCAATAATCCCATTTGCATTCTTAATACGTGCAGAACCCGGATGGGAATTAATAAAACTTTGCATCATTCCAATAGTCTTTATAGTATTGGTTTGATCGAGTTCCGGCTTAGGAGATTGCTTATAAAAGCAATAGGCCCTCATATAATCCATTTCTTCAGCACGCGGGTTATTTGGAAAAAGTTCCAGGTAAGTTTTGAAAAAATTTTCTGAATTCAAATAATCTCTTTGATAAAATGTGCTGTAAGCCATCTTATAATAAATATCCTCAAACTCTTTTCCCGTTTTATAATAGGGAACTACATCTTCAAAAAGCTGATAAGCGTAATTATATTTTTTTTGCACGTAATACTTTTCGGCCATTCTCAACTTGTACTCGGCATCTTTACTTTTAAGGATTTTATTAATACCATGACAACTTCCCAAAAGAACGGCAATAAATAAAATAAAAAGAAGTCTCATAAAGGGGGGCAAAGGTAGTTGATTCCTGCAAATCTGTTATAAAAAATATAGTTACCCAAAAGCGTCGAGTTAAGGTTTTTGTAATCTGATGTATCATCCACTCGTTAAAACAACGATATTCCGGTTGAAAAAAAACCCTCCAAACGGAAGGTTTTATCTATCAGCAAAATGTACACTTATTTGGTTCTTCTCAGATTCGGATGCGGCGCCGGCACTGTGTTCGGACCTTCTTCACCTGTTGCTGCACCACGTAAATCAACCGTATTGCAATCACCACCTTCCTGTCCATACTGGAATATAAAGCGGTCATTACTGATACCTTCTTTTTCTACCAGGTAATTTTCAACTGCATTTACTCTATCCCAGCTCAATTGTTGTTCTTGCTTTGTAGAATTGCAATAACCAATGATCACAACCTTACATTCAGGATTGTTACGCATGCGTGATCCAACCGTTGCACACAGAGCCTGGGCATCCTTGCTTAAAGTAACCGACTTGCCGGTGAAGGTAATACTTGGCAATGCTCCCAATTTAGTATCACAACCATTATTAGCCACCAGGTTCTTCAAATAAGGAGTGATGCAGCTTGAATCAGGACATGGACATTTACCAACGCCATCGGCATCTACAGGCTGGCAAATGGTTGGAGTAATTTTTTCTTTGTCTTTACAATCAGGAACTCCATCACCATCAGTATCAAGACTTACACCATGGGTATCAACAGGGCATCCCGGTGGGGTCTGTTCCAGGTCGAACTGGTCAGTCACGCCATCACCATCTGCATCAGGCAAAATAACTTTCGGCATGATCATCAGCTTTGGTTTGCGGATTTCACTATATGCATAATCCAAAGGATTCAGCCACCAAAGCGGTTCAACAGATTTTGACCCAAGATTTACATTCAAGCCAACACTCAGGAAGTTGTAGGAATCATAATCACGTGTTTGAGCAACTGCACCGGTATTGCCATTACCATAATTTTCCTGCCATTGCTGACCATCAAGCAAATCCGTTTTAACAGAAGTAAATTTATCTTCAATGGCTAAATTAAATCTTGTAGATAATTTGAATTGCACGCCTGCACCTGCTACAAAAGCTGGCTTAAACGGATTACCTCCCAGTTTGGGTTGTAGCGGATCTCGTTCTGCTTTTGTTTCGTAACTGTTATCCAGTAAATTTTTCAATGCCTTACGTATATCCTTCCTGGTAGCGTAAGTTTGGGTCATTGCGGCGATTGAAGAATAATCATAAGGTTGACCACTGGCATTTAAAGCATTATACATTGTATTATAAACCATTCCGGCTATACCTCCGAAACCATAAAAATTGATACCTGTCTTGGATTTATGAAATCGAATATTGTTCAAAGTAACAACTCCATGTAAACCAAGTTCAGATATAGTTGTTTTGTAATTATAGAAAATAATTGGAACTGCTACACCGGGATTAGGTGCATAAATCGGTTGCAAAACATTATTACGTACATATCCCTGTGACCCCGAAAAATTTAAGCCTTTCGCAGTCAGATAATCATACTCCAATCTCATAGAAAAAACATAACCAAAGGCTTTTCTTATATGAATGCCACCCCCAAAGGTTGGCATCTTTGAACGAACATCACCGGATACTGCCGAAAGGCCTCCTTTAATTCCAAGCTCCCATTGATTGCGTGGTTTTGCCGGAAAATTATAAGTGCCATTCAAAAACTCAGTATGCTGAGGCATTCTTTTGGTGGGAATCACAGACGAATCTTCATAAGACCTGACCTGTGCTTGTGAAAATGCAGAAGAAACCAGCAGGCAGAATAGTCCTGCCAATAGTGTGTACTTTTTGCTTGCCATAACTAAGAATTAAAATTTATTGAAAACAACAATGTCCTAATCGTAGGCAAAAATATAAACTGGCAAAGTAATTATCAAATTTTAAAATTTTTAGCCATAATCATAAAAGTTCGCATCGGATTGCTTTAAATATCACTATTTGGCCGTTAAATACTTTATCCTTTTATTTTTTAGAAATGTAAATTGCTGCTTTTATTTATGACACTTCCTGTCGACCTGATAGAAAACGAACTAAAAACCTTTGAGGTAAAATTCAAGAACGCTGTCAGCAGCCAGGCACCTATGCTTGACCGGATTATGCGTTATATTGTTAAACGAAAAGGAAAACAGCTGCGGCCTATGTTCGTTTTCTTGTCTGCCAAATTATGTGGCGAGGTCAATGAATCCACATACCGGGCTGCTTCCCTGGTAGAGGTTCTTCATACTGCCACGCTGATGCACGACGATGTCGTGGACGACTCGATGGAAAGAAGAGGTTTTTTTTCGGTCTATGCTCTTTGGAAGGCAAAAGCAACAGTGCTTATCGGTGATTATTTGCTCGCTAAAGGTTTATTGCTTTCTCTTGATCATAATGATTACCGTGTCTTACATATCCTTTCAGATGCAGTGCGTAAAATGAGTGAAGGAGAATTATTACAACTGGAGAAAGCCCGTAATTTAAACTTGAAAGAAGAAATATATTATGAGATCATTCGCAGTAAGACAGCATCACTGGTAGCTTCTGCCTGCGCTGCAGGTGCCTGGTCAACTACAAATGACTTAGAAACAGCGGAAAAAATGAGATTGTTTGGCGAAAATGCGGGTATGGCATTTCAAATTAAAGATGATCTTTTTGATTACAGCAGCGACGATGTTGGCAAGCCTACCGGTAACGATATTAAAGAAAAAAAGTTAACCCTGCCTCTCATTTACACATTGAACAATACTGATCAGAAAACAAGAAGAAAAATTATTTTTATCATTAAGAATGAAAATACAAACAAAGAAAAAATTCAGTATGTAGTTAAAAACGTTATCGAATCAGGAGGAATAAACTATGCCCGGGAAAAAATGAATGAATTCAAACAAAAATCAATAGATATTCTGCAACAATTTCCAGAAAATATTTATCGTAAGGGGCTCGAGAATCTGGTAAATTTTGTAACCGATAGAAAATATTAAACTAAGGTTTCTTAACACACCTATGCAAAAGCGCTGGACCATATTATTAAAAGCAGACCCCGAAAAAATAAGTTCTCTGCAACAATCTCTTAAAATTCATCCGGCTATTTGCAAAATTTTAGTACAGCGAGGTATTGAAACCTTTGACCAGGCGAAAAATTTTTACCGCCCAAATCTGACCGATCTGCATGATCCATGGTTGATGAAGGACATGGATAAAGCTGTAAACAGAATTATCACTGCCATTGAAAAACAGGAAAAAATTCTTGTCTATGGAGATTATGATGTTGACGGCACTACATCTGTGGCCTGCCTGTATCAATTTCTTTGCAAGCTTCATTCAAACCTGGATTTTTATATACCACACCGCTACCGTGAAGGATACGGTGTAAGTAAAGCAGGAATTGACTACGCCAAAGAGAATGGTTTTTCTCTTGTCATTTCACTTGATTGCGGTATTAAATCTGTTGATTTGGTTGCTTATGCAAAAACTCTTGGAATCGATTTCATTATTTGCGATCATCATTTACCTGATACTGAACTTCCGCCGGCTGTAGCCATTTTAAATGCCAAACAAAAGGATTGTAATTATCCTTATAAAGAATTGTGTGGATGCGGCGTCGTTTTTAAACTGATCACTGCATTAACCGAAAAACTGAACCTGCCCGAAGAAATGGCTTATCAATATTTAGATCTTGTTGCTACGGCCATTGCCGCAGACATAGTTCCTATGACAGGTGAAAACCGCATACTTGCTTATTTTGGGTTAAAGAAAGCAAATGAAAAACCAAACAATGGAATAAAAGCACTCGCGCATTTGAGTGGTCTGACAAAAACACTTCACATCAATAACCTCGTATTTATGATTGCTCCGCGAGTAAACGCCGCAGGGAGAATGGATGATGCAAGAAAGGCTGTTTTAATGTTCGTATCAGAAAATTATGAACAGGCCTTACAGTATGCTGAAATGCTGCATAGTGATAACACGGATCGTAAAGAAGCGGACAGTACGATTACCAGCGAAGCGCTGGCCCTGATAAGAGGCGATGAAGTTTTAATTAATAAAAAATCAACTGTGGTTTTTCAACCTCACTGGCACAAAGGCGTAGTAGGAATAGTTGCATCAAGGTTGATCGAACATTTTTACCGCCCAACCGTTGTGTTGACGCAGTCCGGAGAATATGCAGCGGGAAGCGCCCGAAGCGTTCCGGGATTCAACTTGTATGAGGCCGTTCATGCATGCAAAGAACATTTGATCGGTTACGGAGGACATTTTGCTGCTGCGGGTATGACCATCGAGCTGGATAAGATCGAAGCATTCAGGAATAAATTTGAAGAAGTAGTTTCTGCCACCATTCTACCTGAATTATTACTGCCTGAAATCGTTATTGACAGCGAGATAAAATTTAAAGATATAACCTGGTCTTTCTATAATATCATTTCGCAAATGGAACCGTTCGGCCCTGAAAACTTACGACCGCATTTCCTTGTAAAAAACGTTTTCGATACTGGTTATTCCAAAATTTTAAAAGAAGAGCATCTTCGATTTGTTTTGAGGCAGGATAATATAACTCTTAACGGTATTGGTTTTGGAATGGCCGAAAAATTATCCTTGCTTCAGCTTAAAAAACCTGTTGATATTGTTTTTAAGATTGATGAAAATGAATGGAACAGTCAAAAAACCCTGCAATTAAGAATTTTAGATTTTCGCCTGAGTGATTCTTCCTCATATTAAGCATGAAAACATTTTGGAAATACGTGTCACACTTTTGGTATGTTGCCATCAACTGGAATATTTGGATGGCTTTTTTTATGTTGTATGATAATATTCGCGGTCATATAAAATATGGGCCGGGCACCTTTATCCCCGTAGAGCTAAAAAATTTAACCATTACAAAGGGAGACATTGCAAAAGCATCACGATATGAAGCAGTCAGCTTTTATATGCTTGAAAAATTATTTACTGTGTTTAAAAAAATATCCGGTAAAACTTCTATTGTTGACCTTGGTTGTGGCAAAGGGAGAATGATGATGGTGGCGCCACATTTTGGATTCAATGACGTGGCAGGAATTGATTTTGCCAAAGAGGTCTGCGAGCAGGCCCGGATAAATATGGAGAGAAAAAAGAAAGAATTTCCTGATCTGCGCTGGAAAATTTTAAATCAAAATGTGGAGGACTATAATATTAGCCCGGAGGATTCTGTTTTCTTTATGTTCAATCCGTTTAATCAATCAATTTTAGAGAGCTTTTTAGATAAATTGAATATTTCCTGTAACCAATTTCCCCGTGCTATCTATTTTCTTTATGCAAGTCCTCAATACCAAAAATTACTTTTAGACAATGGCTATGCGGTGGTTTATCAAAAAAAGAAAATGTATTTGGAAAGTATTATTGCAGTCAGGGATTAGCTGATTAAATTGATTTTGCAGCCATCCAGTTGAAATAATAAATAGATTTCCAAAAAACTATCAAAGCCTCTAACATCTGGCAGCAATCCCCTATCTTTGCGACCCCAAATCTGTTTCGGCAGATTCTTCCCGACTAGTCGGGATGTCCATTGGGTAAACCCGATTATTAAATTAAAAACCATTTAATGAACAGTTACGAATTAATGGTGATTTTTACTCCGGTTCTCAGCGATGATGAATTCAAAGCAGAGCAAAAAAAATATGCTGCCTTTGTTAAAGATAGTGGCGGTTCAATCGTGGCAGAAAATGCCTGGGGACTAAAATCACTGGCCTATCCCATCCGGAAAAAAACTACCGGCTTATACTGGGTTTTGGACTACACAGCATTGTCCGATTTCAATGAAAAGCTGAAGACACAGCTTCTGCGTGATGAAAATGTTCTGCGTCATCTTGCTACAAAACTCGATAAATACGCTGTCGAGTATAATGAAAAAAAGAGAAGTGGCGTACCAACCGGGACAGAAAAAGTAGTGGAGGCGTAATCATGGCAAAAGCAAACGAAATAAAGTATCTGACCGCTATCAAGAGCGATAAACGCATTAAAAAATATTGCCGTTTTAAAAAATATCATATCCGCTACATTGATTATAAAGATGTAGAGTTTTTGAAAAAGTTTTTAAATGAGCAGGGTAAATTATTGCCGCGACGGCTTACAGGAAATAGCCTGAAATATCAGCGCAAAGTTTCTGATGCAGTGAAAAAAGCCCGGCAAATGGCTTTGTTACCGTATGTAACTGATCTGCTCAAATAAATCTCTCAGTGTATCAATGAATTTTTCAAGATTTGGCTTATTGATCTAATAGCTAAAAAATTGTATTATGGAAGTGATTCTAATTCAAGATGTAGATAACCTCGGCGGTGCCAATGAAGTTGTGAAAGTTCGCAATGGATATGCCCGTAATTTTCTTTTCCCCCGCAAATTAGCTATCGAGGCAAACCAGGGAAATATCAAACAATTGGAAGAAAAAAGGAAGCAACAGCAGAAGAAGGAAGAAGCAATGTTGGCTGAAGTAAATCATGTCATTGAAAAATTGAATGAAGCACCTTTGAAAGTTGGCGCAAAGTCAGGTACCAGTGGAAAGATTTTTGGCAGTGTTACGAGTTTGCAATTAAGCAGGGCGATTCGTGATCAGAAAGGTTATGAGATCGATCGTAAGAAAATTAGTTTGCCAGATGAAGTAAAAGAGTTAGGGACCTACAAAGCCCATATTGATTTTGGAAATGGAAAGTCAACTGATGTAGATTTTGAAGTAGTATCTGAATAACAGATAAAAGAATTTTCGAAACCGTTTTATATAGGACGGTTTTTTCTTTATATGACTCCTGAAAAAACTCTGCGTAAAACAGAAATAAGGTCAAAATGCGATCATTCTTAATTTGATAGGATAGTAAACCGCTGAAAAATAGATAGTTGAAAAGTAACTCGCAAAAAAAATCCCTTTTTTTATAATGTAACTTAATTATCCTTATTTTCGTATTGATTTGGTGTTCTTTTCAGTTGTACAATTCCTTGAACGTTTCAGTAAATGTTCATTGGCTCATTGTTTCACTGTTAGCACTTATTGTTGTTTTAAAATTATCTCACAAAATGAACATTTACGTAGGAAACCTTAGTTGGGGTCTTAAAGATCAGGACCTGGCCAACTTATTTGCACCATTTGGCGAAGTAACTTCAGCCAAAATTGTCACCGACAAATTCACTCAACGCAGTAAGGGATTCGGATTCGTTGAAATGGCTAGCGATGAAGAAGCGCAAGCAGCAATTGCGCAACTTAATGGAACGGAAGTTGAAGGTCGTAGTCTTGTTGTGAACGAAAGTCGTCCAAAACAAGAAGGCGGCGGAGGAGGCGGATTTAAAAAACGCAATTTTGGTGGGGGTGGTGGCGGCGGCTACAACAAGGGCGGTGGCGGCGGCTACAATAAAGGTGGCGGCTATAACCGCGGTGGCGGCGGCGGCGGATACAACAGAGATTATTAATCTTTATTGAGCATACATCTTTGTTATTGCAAAATCCTCTCATGACAGAGAGGATTTTTTGTTTTTTGTTTGGCAACTATATTCTATAATATTTTCGTTACACCTTAAACAGAAATAAATTAGAATTCAATCAACTTGGATCTTTCTAAACGATCATATCAAAAAGAGTTGTTGGACAGAGATGATATTCCATTTGAAGATATCAGGAAGAATATGAAAGAACTTGATTTTATCAATAAATACCTCGGAGGTCATAAGATAACAACCTGTGGATTTAAATCTATTTTTAAGGAGGCAAAAAAAAAGAGTGAATTAATTTCTATTTGTGAAATTGGTTGTGGTGGGGGCGATAATTTAAGGGCGTTAAAAAAATATTGCGACAAAGAAAAGATTTCAGCAGAATTTTCCGGCGTTGATATAAATCCTCATTGTATTGAGTTTGCAAAATCAAGAAAAGAAAATAATACTATTCAGTTTTTTGCTTCTGATTACAAAATAGTAAAGTTCGAACGGAAACCCGATATCATTTTTTGTTCTCTTTTTACTCATCATTTTACCGATGAAGAGATCGTTGAAATTTTAAAATGGATGAAAGAGAATTCTGTAATTGGCTTTTTTATAAATGATCTCCATCGTCACCCTTTTGCCTATTATTCCATAAAGTGGCTGACAAAATTTTTTTCAAGGAGCTATCTGGTAAAGAATGATGCAGCTTTAAGTGTTTTACGGGGATTTAAAAGAAGGGAATTAGAAATACTTAGTGCACATTCTTCAGTATTCAGTTTTCAGTTAAAGTGGAAATGGGCTTTTCGCTGGTTATTGATACACATAAATGAGTGAAGACAAGTTATATGATGTTGCAATTGTTGGGGGCGGACTCGCCGGGCTTGCTTTAAGCATTCAATGTGCAAAAGCGGGATATAAAACCATTCTCTTTGAAAAAGAAAAATACCCATTTCATAAAGTCTGCGGAGAATATATTAGCCTCGAAAGCTGGAATTTTTTAGAGGACCTGGGCGTTCCTTTAAGTCAAATGAATTTACCGATCCTAAGAAGATTACATGTAACAGCACCTAACGGGAAGTTACTTGAGCAAGAGCTTCCATTAGGAGGATTTGGGATCAGCAGATACAGACTTGATTCTATGCTTGCTGATATTGCCAGGCAAAATGCTGTTCAGGTGGTAGAAGAAACCAAGGTTACAGATGTAAAATTTGAAAATGAATTATTCACCATCCAGTGTTCTCTTTTTTATGTGCAATCAAAAATGGCTGCAGGTAGTTTTGGAAAACGAAGTAACCTGGATGTAAAATGGAAGCGAAAATTTGCTTTGCAAAAAGCAAATAAACTTAATAATTATATCGGCATTAAATATCACATCAAAACCAAATGGCCTGAAGACCTGATCGCTTTGCACAATTTTAAAAATGGTTATTGCGGAATATCGAAAATAGAGGATAATAAATTCTGTCTTTGTTACTTGACCACCGCGAAAAATCTTGAGAACAATAATAATTCTATTGAACAATTAGAAAAGAAAATACTTTGCATAAATCCTTACCTCGCAAAAATCTTTACCGAATCTGAGATATTATATAAATCACCTCTTACTATTTCTCAAATCAGCTTTGCAAAAAAAAGCCAGGTTCAGAATCACATCTTAATGATTGGAGACGCTGCGGGAATGATCACTCCACTTTGCGGGAATGGCATGAGTATGGCTTTTCATGGAAGCAAAATTGCTTTTGAACAAATTGATCTTTTTATGCAAAAAAAAATTCCCAGGTGGCAAATGGAACAAGATTACACTCATAACTGGCAAAAACAATTTGGTAAACGATTGAAAACAGGAAGAATCATTCAGCGATTTTTTGGCAGCATACTTTTAACCAACTTATTGGTTTCTATTTTAAAATTTTTCCCTTCGTTAACAAAAAAACTGATCAGTCTCACACACGGACAACCATTTTGATTAGTTTTCAGAAAATTTCGAAACTTCAGAAATTTAGTCTAATTTCGTTGTATGAAATTGACTGAAGCTAAACAACAATTCATCAGCAGTTGGGGCGCATTCGGTACTCATTGGGGTATTAACCGCACGATGGCACAAATACATGCCCTTTTACTGGTAAGTGCAGATCCCATGACCCAGGACAGCATTATGGAAGAACTTAACATCAGCCGGGGAAATACAAATATGAATATCAGGGAATTGATCAATTGGGGACTTGTTGAACGGATTATCCTGACCGGCGAGCGAAAAGAGTTTTTCACTGCAGAAAAAGATATCTGGAAGGTGATAAGATTAATTGTAAAAGAAAGGAAAAAAAGAGAGCTTGACCCGATGTTAAAATTGCTTGATCAACTCGAAGGAGTAGAGGGCGACAAACGAGACAAGAATGTAAAAACCTTTATAGAAACCGTAAGTGGTATAAAGCGATTGGGCAGGCAAGCTGACAAAACGCTTGACATGATGATCAAAGCCGATGAAAATTGGTTTGTAAGTGGACTGATAAAATTTCTCAAGTAACGAGCTTCCTGCGCGTAGTTGGGTTCTATTTTATAGTTTATTTCAATATTTTCTGAAAGTATAAAATTTTTTATATGGACAGATTCCTTATTCCGAACTGGCTTATCATCGCAGGAGCCATCGGGCAAATCTTCACCGCCATTATTTATCCGTATATCAGGCACACCATCTTTGACTGGTACAACGATATTAAAAAGTTAAAACCTTTAAACCAGGAGATCGCAAAAACATATGGACACTATATCCAGGGGTTAAATTTCTCATTCGGATTCATTTCAATTGTGTTTACTCACGATCTGAAAAATCAAACAAGCTTAGCTGTTGCTATAACAGGATTAATTGCCGCTTACTGGACAGGCAAAGTGATCACCCAGTTTTCGTACTATCCGATGTATCAAATACCAAAAAAATTAATTTTCAAGATGGGAGGAATTTTAATGAATACTTTATTTATCTCGTTCAGTATAATTTTCATTTGGCTTTTCATCACAAATCTTTCAGGTTATCTAAATGAAAAATAAAAAAATCATTATCGCAGGAGGAAGCGGTTTCATAGGACAAAGTCTCATAAAATATTATGGAAAAGAAAATGAGATCGTCATTTTGAGCCGTCAATCGGGCATTACTCATAAAAATTTTCCCCCGAAAGAATGGTTAACAAAAGATAACGATTTTTATGTCCGCTATGTACGGTGGGATGGCAAAACAATTGACCAATCGTGGAGCAGAGAAATCGACGGGGCAGATCTGCTAATTAATCTCACAGGAAAATCTGTCAATTGCCGTTATTATAGAAGCCAAAGGCAAGAAATTCTTAACAGCCGTATTGATTCAACAAAAGTGCTTGGATTGGCCACCCGGAAAGCTATTGATCCGCCAAAAGTCTGGATCAATGCAGCTTCGGCAACTATTTATAAAAACTCAGACAACAATCCAAATGATGAATTTACAGGAAGTGCCAGCGATTGGAAAAAAGACAATATGCCTTATAATTTTATTGATCATCTCCGCTATAAAAAAAGCAAACTGATGGCAAGATTGCTTCACGGCCAAGACTCTGTCGAATATAGAGAACCTGATCAGGATTTTTCTGTACACGTTTGTAAGCTTTGGGAAAGGGCTTTTTTCGAAGAACAAACTCCATTTACCAGGAAGATTGCATTGCGTACAGCCATTACCTTAGGAAGAGGGGGAGTTATCATTCCTTATCTTAGTTTATGCAAATTCGGATTGGGCGGCAAACAGGGTACAGGGAAACAAATGTTTAGTTGGGTACATGTCGAAGATGTGGCAAGGATGATTGAATGGGTATTTAATAATGAGACAGCAACAGGTATCTACAATTGTGTGGCACCAAATGCTGTGTCTAATGTTTCCTTTATGAAAACATTGAGGCAAATAACAGGGCGAAAATTTGGTCTCCCGGCACCGGCATTTTTCCTTGAAGCAGGAGCTTTTCTTATCGGCACAGAAACAGAATTACTACTAAAAAGTCGCTGGGTCTTGCCAACGCGGGCTGTGAACGAAGGATTCGAATTCAAACACAAACTACTTGATCAGGCGCTAAATAATATCCTTTACAGTTTATCTGACAAATAGTACGGTTTTTTGAGTTGGTTTGGTATTTGAATAGTTTTATACTATGAATGAGAAGAAAAAAACCCTGGTATTGGGAGCGTCGGAAAATCCTTCCCGCTACAGTCATCTTGCCTTACAGAGATTGCAATCACATCAGCACCCCGTATTAGCCATTGGAAAAAAGAAAGGGCTTGTGGGTAATGTAGCGATTGAAACAGAAAAAAAAGTATGGAAAGATGTTGATACCGTTACACTTTATCTTAACCCCTTGCACCAGAAAGAATATTACGAGTACCTTATTTCATTAAACCCCAAACGTATTATTTTTAATCCAGGAGCAGAAAATAGCGAACTCGCTGAAATGGTCTCACAGAAAGGCATTCAGCCGGTCGAAGCTTGTACGCTTGTGATGCTTGCCACCAACCAATATTAATTTTACTGCGGTAAAAATTATATGATCATCGAAAATCTACGAGGTCATTTCTAAGTGTTAGCACTTGATATTTGATTTTTTTCAAAGAAAAATTTGCAAAGTGAAAAGTTAATTACAAATTTCGTTTATCCGTCCCCATTGAAAATCGGGTTGAACAATTTCAACTTCCGAAACAATATCCTTTTAGTTTTCAAATCTTACCAATGAAAAACCTAAGTATCACCGTACTCAGTGCCTGCATAGTATTTTGCAGTCTTACGAGTTCAGCACAAGCCATTTCCCCGAAAGCGGTTCCTCTTAATGAACCAGACTATAACAAACCCAAACTGTTTGCAGATCTTCCGGACAAAGTAGATTTTAATCCAAACAACTTTTTAAATCTTTTTGTATTGCAGGTTGGTCAATCTGTAAATGTTCCAATCAGTTCCACCTTTAACTTTTCAGGCCAGGTTGTTTCCAAATCCAACGCAGATAGATCAAGCAGCGTAGTTATAAGATCAACCAACCGTCCCGGTGCCAGGTTAATATTTACCAAAGTAACAGGTGAAAATGATTCTGTAACGTATTTAGGTCGGATCATAAGCATGCAGCATGGTGACAGCTATGAAATCGTTTCAGATAACAATCAATACTATTTTAAAAAGAAAGGAATTTATGATCTTATGACTGAATAATTGCCCGTTTTTAATCCAATCCCTATGCGTCCCTTTTGCAAAGCCGAAAAAACCACCTCGTTATGAGAAGCCAAATCCAATCATCCGTCCTATCGGCGCTGTTATTGTTCAGCGCCTTATTTGCTATTTCACAGGTACCCATTTATAGTAGCTATCCATCGGCAACTCCTGTTATTTATCTGGACTTTGATGGGCAAACAGTTTCAGGTACAAGCTGGAATTCAACAGGCCCGATTTTTTGTGGTGCTTCAGGTCTTACCAATGCGCAAATAACGGAGATCTTTAATCGTGTTGCTGAAGATTACCGGCCGTTCACGATCAACGTTACTACTGATTCAACAAAGTATTTGAATGCTCCGGCTAATCGAAGAACAAGAGTAATTGTAACAGTTACTTCTGACTGGTACGGTTCTGCAGGAGGTGTTGCCTTTGTAAATTCATTTTCCTGGGGCGATGACACTCCTTGCTTTGTTTTTTCAGCGCTATTAAATTATAATACAAAAAATGTAGCCGAAGCCATATCGCATGAAGCAGGCCATACCCTGGGTCTGCGTCATCAAAGCACTTACGATGCTAATTGTGCAAAAACTGCTGAATATAACGCCGGTCGTGGAACAGGAGAAACCAGCTGGGCGCCGATCATGGGAGTCGGTTATTCAAGAAATCTCACAACCTGGTATAATGGTCAGAGCACATTAGGATGCAACGTTTATCAAAATGATCTTGACGTGATCACCAGTGCCACAAACGGGATTAGCTATCGTACAGATTATAAACCCACCACCTTCACTAATGCACCGAACCAATCATTTACAAATGACCAGTTTACCATCAGCAGTATTATTGTAAAAAATACAGATCAGGATCTTTTTAAGTTTACAATGCCTTCCTTAAAAATATTTCAACTAAGTGCAGTTCCATTTAATGTTGGTTCCGGGAATGCCGGTGCTAATCTTGACATGAAAGTCACACTGTACAATGGCTCGCAAACCAAACTGAACACATACAGTTCCAGTTCCTCATTAAGTGTTCTTATTGATACAACTTTGAATGCCGGTAATTATTATTTTAAAATTGAAGGAATCGGAAACGCTTATGCCCCCGATTATGCAATCACCGGATCCTATTCAGTGCAAGGCGAAATTGCTCAAAGTACTTTGCCCCTCCACAAACTGGAATTGCGGGGTTCATCCGGCAAGGGTCATCATCTGCTTAACTGGACAATTGAAGCAGATGAAAAAATTACTGAACAGGTACTTGAGTCTTCCACTGATGGAAAAAATTTTACTCCATTGGTACAACCGGATACTGATGCGAGATCCTATTCTTATGTTCCCGAAAAACAAGGCAGCGTGATTTATCGCCTGCATGTAATGTTTGATAACAACAGCAATGATTATTCAAATACTATATTAATAAAATCCAGCGTCAGTGAAAGACCGAAGCTTGTTAATAGTCTTGTTACAAATGGAGTAATAATAGTAACAAGTCCTTCAACTTTTGACTATACACTGATCGATTTGAATGGTAAAATATTAAGTAAAG
>Ga0207106_1090_pt1 | contig 16044 bp, 9 predicted proteins | sample Alteio_BWMinHeat_78_FD_153535 | JGI IMG/M metagenome (GOLD analysis project Ga0207106, IMG submission 153535) | Enriched cells from forest soil in Barre Woods Harvard Forest LTER site, Petersham, Massachusetts, United States -... | ecosystem: Environmental > Terrestrial > Soil > Temperate forest >...
AGTTTAAAGACAACTATCCTCAAACTATTTGTAAAATAACTTCGGGCGGGGTTCATGCTTTTGATCTGTATGTAAAGAATTTACAAGCCTACCTTGCAGTGAAATAAAGAACCCCCCGCTAAGAATAGGGTAGGTTATTAAACCTTGAGCAAATCAGTATTGAATCATCTGTCGGTCTTTAGAAGTTTTATTGTTTTCATTTCATCGTTAGACCGGACCTGCAGAAAATAAATTCCTGCTTGAAGAGATTCAGAATCATTGATGAAGAAAACATTAGAGCCACGGTTTAATTTTTGTGATGCCGTTCTTAACTGTTTGCCCTCGCTGTTTAATAAAGCATATGTAACGTTTTCAGCGTCGGATGAACTAATAGATAACTGAACATTGCTTTTGAATGGATTCGGCGCTACCGTAATATTGCCGGCGATTGCTGACATTTTAAGAGCCACAACTCCTGAATACGAATAACCAGCCATTTCCTGGATCTTCAAACGGTAGTATATTTTTTCATGGTTATTTACAATGGGATCATTGTAATTATAAGTACTCGGTTTGTTGGCAGAGGGCACTTCATTAATATCTGTCCAATCATTACCATTATAGCTTCTTTGAATAATATAGCCGGTTATATTTTCTTCTTCAGCCGATTGCCATGTAAGTTTCGCTATATTATTTTCCAGGTTGCCTTTGAAAGAGATCAATTTAACAGGCAAAGTAATTCCGGGACAAAAATCTATTAATGTAGAATCATCCGGTGCTACTGTATTCGGATCATTTGAAAGATCAGTACCCATGCTTGCCGGTAAACCAGAAATCGTCGATTGCATGTGTACCGGGTTATAAGTACCATGCAGGGTAACAAGCTTCAATTGTAGCGTAAAGCTTATCGTGGTATTTACACCGCCTGTTTGGAAAGACGTAATAACAATTTTATTATTAGTTCCGGTTGTTGAGCTGATCGTTACAAATGCTGCATTTGCGGAAGGCAATAATCCCAGCGAGGCTAAATTAGATGCGATCGTTGTTGCATCTTGGTTGAAAGCAAATCTATTTCCCGGTACTTCCAATGTATAAGTAAGACCTGTCTTCTGGCTGGCGCTCTGATTGGTTACAGAAACTTTTATATTGAAAGTGGGGTTCGGATTTATGTTAGTGGGGCAAATGTAAGCGCCTGACAAATCATGGAACACACGGCCAAAGGCGCAGCTACAACCATCGGCACCGCTATAATTTACACCTGAACCAGCTGCTGTAAGAGAACCATTTGTTTTATTAATAAGGTAGAAAGGACCATCGGAACGATAACCGAACATCTGGCCAACCTCATCAAAAAACAAACTTGCAAAGAAATTAGAACCACCTAAACTTGGAACGCCCGAAACGCTGGTGATAGCGCCAGTGCTCTTATTTATTTTGGAAAGCCAGTTAGTAGCGCTATTTGTCGTTCCATACATTTGACCGTCAACAGGATTAATAGCAATGTCAGCATAACTGTTAAATCCTGAATTAGCAACAACAACCGCATTTAATGAAGTAGTAGGATTAGCGATCTTGTAAAATTTTCCGACTTGTGTAGTAAAATAGAAAGTTCCGTCTGCATCGGAACAAGCAGAATAAGCAATCTCGTCATTGCTAAGTGCAGAAATAGCTCCGAGATCAACTTCATTAGTTCCCCCTGAGCCAATTTTTAATAAATGAGCTTTTGCGCCTGATACCGGGTAACGAATTGCATAAATATATCCATCAATTGGATTTATGCCCATTGCATTAAAACCATAACCGCCCGGAGTCAGAGCAAAATTATTCGGAGTAATGGTCAGTCCTGAGAATGAAAGTTTTTCAAGCAAAGTATTGCCTGAAGAACCTGAAATAGGCCCGTGACTAACATAAAACTGTCCGTTACATCCTACCGGGTTAGTCGGAGTGGTAACTGTTTGCGCGGAAAGTATTCCTGTACATAACAATGCTGTAAGGAAAAAGAAACCTTTCAAAAGGGTAAAAATTTTCATTGCTCAAAGTTTTATAATGAATAAAAAAATCCTTAATCAAATGGCTTTTGCGGAGATGGAAATACAGATAGGCTTTCCGGTGGAATAGGGAACGGTCAATTAAGGATGTGTAAGATTAATTAATGAGGCCTTTAGAAAGGAAATGGATACGGTAAATTATTTAGCTGAAATTGGAAGGTTCAAAGAATAGAGGAATCACTTAGAGAGTGTAAAAATAATTACTGGTTTTGATTTATGCAATAGGCAATAAAAAAAATTTATGAATATCATAGTTAATCTACGATTGTTCTATAGAGTTTGTTTTCGAGCGGAGACTTAATAAAAACTAATTTTGAATATGGCTGATATAATCGTAGCAAAAAATCTTTTTAAACAGTTTAGAAAAATAATTGCCGTTGATGATCTTTCTTTTTCAGTGCCTGAAGGAAAGATATATGGCTTTCTTGGGCAAAATGGGGCAGGTAAATCTACGACTATCCGGATGCTCCTCACTCTTATTGAGCCAACAAATGGACAGATCGAAATTTTTGGGTTGAATTTGAAGAAACACCGGAAGAAAATATTAAAACGAATCGGCGCAATCATAGAAAGCCCCGATACATATAAATATTTAACGGCTTTAGACAATTTACAAATTTTTGCTACGATGAGCGGTATCCGCCTTTCTGATAAACAATTATTGGATCATTTAGATAAAGTGGGGCTTGCAGAAAGAGCAAAAAGTAAAGTAAAAACTTATTCGCAGGGAATGAAGCAACGTCTCGGCATTGCAATAGCTTTGATCAACGATCCTGAATTAATCATACTGGATGAGCCAATGAATGGGCTCGATCCGCAGGGTATTGTTGATATAAGAAATCTTATTCTTCATTTAAGCAGGGAAATGAAAAAAACTTTATTAGTTTCCTCGCATTTACTAACTGAAATGGAATTGATTGCAGATTCAATGCTTATTATTGATAAAGGCAAAAAAGTAGTGGAGGGAAAAATGACAGAGCTTTTTGATCCCGCGGAAACGATGGTTGAATTACAAACAAACAATGCTCCCGATGTGTATGAAAAATTGAGACAAACGGACTTGAATAAATATCTTTCCAGTAAAAGAGGAGATTATATTTTATTCCGTCTGCACCGGAACAATGTACCCATATTGATCAAAAGACTTGTTCAAATGGATATTGACATTATTTCGTTGTTTTCAAAACATTCACTTGAAAATTATTTCCTGTCGCTTACAACAGAAAATCAGCATGTGGAATCTTTTAAAGATTGAATTGTTTAAAATATTTAAAAGGCCAAGGACCTATATTGCCTTTGGAGCCATTGCAATAATTGTCTTTCTTTTTCAAATAGCATTATGGTTTGAGGGTAAGACATATATTGATCTTATTCTGAGTAATCTCGATACCACTTTCGATTTTTCCGATCAATTCAAGCATCGCTTGCTGAACGGATATTTTATTTGCTTTGCTGTCTTAAATATTCTTTTGATTCAAATGCCATTGCTGGTTGCATTAATTGCAGGCGATGCCATTGCCGGTGAAGCCAATATGGGAACACTGCGCCTGTCTCTTACCAGGCCTGTAAGCCGCACGCAATATATGTTAGGGAAATTCCTGGCTTCATTAATATATACAATGGCGCTATTGGTGTTTCTTGCCATTTTAGCTTTGTTCGGAAGCATGCTTCTTTTTGGAACGAATGACCTTATTATCTTTCGTTCCTCAAGTATTCATCAAATGACTTCCGATGATGTTTTCTGGCGATACATTGCTGCATTCGCATATGCTACCCTTGCATTAACTACTGTTTCATCTCTTGCACTTTTGTTAAGTGTATTTGCGGAAAATGCCATAGGCCCTATTATTGCTACCATGAGCATTGTTATTGTGTTTACGATACTTTCAGAAATGAACATTCCATTTTATGACAGAACGATTAAGCCTTATTTGTTCACCACGCATATGGTGGCCTGGAAAGGTTTTTTTTATGTCAGGTCAAACGAGGAAGGAGCTACCATAAAGGGGTCAATAGAAAATCTGCCGGCTATTTTTAAAAGTTTCTCCATTTTAGTTGTCTATATATTTGTTTTTACGGGAACTGCAATTTGGATATTTAGAAAAAAAGATATTCTGAGTTAAAAAAATATGATTTATAAATTATCATTTTCATTTAAAAGAGATAAGGGATTCCGCAAATATTTATTTGCTATAATGATTTTTCTTTTTACTACAACTCAAATTGAAGCACAAAATGCCGAAGCAATTCTGCAAAAACTAAAGCAAAAGCTCGAAAAAGTAAATGATTATGAAGCAAGGGGAAAAATGAAAATGAATGTTGTATTTATTAAGGCTCCCGTAGCGGATGTAAAAGTCTATTATAAAAAACCAAATATGCTTCGCATCATAAATGATAATGGTATTTCTTTTATCCCCAAAGGTTCAGTGAATATCAGCTTGAATAATATTTTCGCTGATCTGCAAAACTTTGACATAATAGATGCCGGGAATGACAGCGCGGGTTTGCATGTTATAAAAATGTTGCCGAAAGGCGATACGGCAGATATCGTTCTATCGACTTTGTATATCGATGAAAAAAATTTGCTGATCAAAAAATCAAAGACCACCACCCGGGAAAACGGATCCTATGAGTTATTGATGAGTTATGGAAAATATGCAGAGTATGAATTACCCGATAAGATCGTTTTTTCCTTCAACACGAAAGATTATAAATTGCCAAAGGGAATTACGCTGGATTATGACGAAGGAACCGAAAAAAATAACGACAAACTAAAAAATAAAAAAGGAACGGTAGAGATTATTTATTCGAATTATGTTATTAATAAAGGCATTGATAATAAGATCTTCCTGCACTGATCATTGCTCTTCGATTTTCTCATCCTCTGCATTGGCCAGCACTTCCGAAGTCATTTTGCGTAAGGGATTTTTTCTGGATTCTTCAAAACCGTTTCTGCGACTGATAATGTCAATACATTCAAATGTAGCTGCGAGAAAAGAGGACGCGTCTGCTTTATTTTTTCCTGCAATATCAAATGCAGTTCCATGGTCAGGTGAAGTGCGAACAACCGGAAGGCCTGCCGTGAAATTTACACCTTCCCCGATCGCAAGCGCTTTAAAAGGAATAAGTCCCTGGTCATGGTACATGGCAAGCACGGCGTCAAACCTTTCATAATAACGCCTGGCAAAAAAAGCATCGGCGCTAAAAGGACCGGTAACAATCATTGTTTGCTTTGCTTCCTTAATAGCCGGCCTGATAATCTCTTCCTCTTCTTTGCCAATCAATCCTTCATCACCGGCATGAGGATTTAAACCAAGCACTGCAATTTTCGGCTTTTCAATACCAAAATCCTTTACCAGGCTATAATTCAAAATATTCAATTTGCTAAGAATGATTTCCCTGGTAATATGCTGAGTTATTTCTTTTACGGGTACGTGTTCGGTAACAAGAGCCACGCGAAAATTTTCCGAGCAAAGCAACATGACTACATCATTCGCATTGAAAAATTTTTTTAAAAAAGGGGTATGCCCTGTAAAATCGAACTCCGCCGATTGTATATTTTTTTTATGAATCGGGGCTGTTACCAAACCCTGGATTTGATTTTGTTTTAATGCATCTACTCCTGCCCGTAATGATTTTATTGCATAACTGCCGCCTGTTTCATTCAATTGTCCTGGTGTAATGGCCACTTCCTCTTCCCAACAATTAAATACGTTTACATGTTTGTTGCTCAGCCGGTTTAATTCCTTTGTACTTTGATAATTAAAATTTATTTCCGGTACAGACTTACGATAAAAATTAATGACTTTATTCGAGGCAAAGATCACAGGTGTGCATTGTTCCAATAAACGCAGATCGGAAAAAGCCTTTATAATTAATTCTATTCCTATCCCATTCAGATCGCCACAGGAAATACCAATATTTGGTTTTATGTCTGCATTCATTTGATTTGAATTATCGGTAAAATTACTGTATACAGTGGAGAATCGTGCCACGGTTGAGGAGGTTTTTCAGATATTACCAACCTTTATGACCGTGGCACGGCTTGAGCTCTATTTCTTGATCAATTTCTTGCTGATGACTTTGTCATTGTCCCTGACCTGGAGTATGTACATACCAGCCGGTAAATTATCTGTATTAGAAATGATTAAACTATTCTCACCTTCATAGACATTAAAATTCTCTTTTCTTACGGGTTTACCGGATAAATTCAGAAGAAGAGTTTCGATCCTTGCATTCTCCGGAACGGACACTGCAAAATCGAGTTCATGATTAAATGGATTGATCACATTCGTGAAACCAAAATCAATTGTTTGATCGCTTAATGAAACGATCCGGGAGTATTTTTTCTTACCGTCTTTATTGACCAACGCGAGGCGATACCACACCTGGCCTGAAATGGCGGCAGGATCAGTATACTGGTAAAAATTATTTTCATTGTTGTTCCCGTGCCCTTTTACTGTTGCAATGCTATTGAAAGCAGAACCATCATTACTTTTTTCCAGGTTGAAAGTAACAGGTTCATTTTCCCGGGAAGTTACCCATTGAAGATCTGCATTTCCATTATTATTCTTGCCTGTAAATGAAAGCAGATCCACACTCAAAGGCGTTCCACAATCAATTACACTAAGAGTAATAATCGTTGAAGCATCGGTATAAAGACATGCGCTGTTTACAAGATTAGCACTTGAAGTAGCTACCACCACACGATAAAGGTCATTACTATTTGCCAGTTTGGTATGTGAAGGCGGAATCGTGTACTTCGTAATAAATTGATAGGTTGAACCAATCAATGTAAGTGTTGTATCCACCGCGGTAGTGATATCGGTCCAGGTATTACCGAGGTCAGTACTACGCTCCCATTTGTAATTAGTATAATTGTTAAAAAAGGAGCGAACAGTATCAAATATATTGAGAGAATTACCCCGGCAAACAATTGGATTGATCGAAGGAGAATATTGCATCGTAGGCAAGCAGGTAGCAATGGCAATATCATCGAGTGTCCAGTCATTTCCACCACCACCCTGTGCATTATTACGGATGGAAAACGTTGCCGTTGTTTGTCCTGTAGCAGTTTTAAATACAAATCCTTTTTTTAACCAACCGAGTGTATCAATCTCACCTGTATTGTAATAATCAAGATTATTTAAGGCAAAAGTCAAATTAGGTAATACGCCGGGATAACCGCCTTGGTCAGCAGGAATAGTCGACGCCGCAAACTGATGACCGAGAGAATCAATTCCGCAGTTGGGGCAAATATTTTTTACCCAGGCAGAAAATTCATAGTAAGTATTTGGACAAAGATTATTAATAGTTTGCCGGTACACTTCTGATGCCGGGTAGTCAGCGTTTACTTCCAGCATATATCCGCTGGGTGTATTCACATCAGGAGGAGCATTGCCAATAGAATTATTCGTGCCTGAATGGTCACCGGCGATGTACCAGAATCCTCCAAACATCCTGTTGTTACAACTCAACGGATCATTTGGGCCGATTGCAGGACCCACATTACAATTAGGCTGCCTGCGGGCACCGCTTACAGGGCTGCTTCTCGGGCTATTATTTTTTATAATAGCGTACCGGCCGTCACCCACGACATTGTAGGCGTTAACATCTGGAACAAAAGTATAGCCCGCAATCGGAGTCGTAAGATCAGTGCCTCGGTTCAATGTGGTACCCGAACCAAATGTACCCCCATTTTCCACCGCATTATTTAAGCCAATACTATTAGCGCAAAGATTTAACGGGTTGCTGATAAGAATGTTAAAAGGATTGGCTGTTAAGGTAACATCACCGCTACCGTTATTATAAATAAATTGTCCCGGAAATAGAGTAACAGTATCACCAACGACTCCTGTTACTATTACTCTGTAAGAGATAGCAAAAAGTAATCCACCTCCACCTTTTGGTGCGTCTGAACTTGTCATTTGTCCGTTAGCAGACGTTGCAGCGTTAGTCATAACTGTGGGTGCACCAGGTGCGGCGCCGCTTGCAAAGCCAACGTTCAACCGGATGTTATACTCACCCACACCCGGTGATGCTTTATAAGTGGCTGCATCGCCGTCCGCAGCTACAGTATATCTCTTATAAGTTAAGCCTTCGTTGGTAATTATCCTTATTGAGTCATTTGAAGTAGTGAGCATGCTTGTATGAGAAGGAACATTATCGACATATCTTAAAGCTGTCATTGTTCCCGAAGTATGATTGATGGTAAATCTTATCTCAAGAGTATCGCCCGGTTGTATGACACCACCCGTTGTTTTCTTTGAAATATTTACATAGCTATTTCCAAATCTTACAGGCGCATTTATAGTGGTGGCGCAAATATTAAATCTTGCATTACCATTGGGTGCAGGTCCCGCAGTTGAGAACACTCTTATGTAATAAATATTACCAGTTGTTAAAGCCGGAGTGGTTACGCTGGTGCTGTTACTGCAGGCAATGGATGTAAGAGAGCCGCAGGTTCCGGAAAATATTTGTAAGCCCGATGAAGTAAAATTAGCTCCAATGCTGCTTAATGTAATAGTAGCTGTATTGTTTGTTACGGCCGTGAATTTATACCAAACATCATAAGCAACCGTTCCTGCACAAGGTGCTGCTAACACAACGCCGCTGGATAGTGTGGCACCTGCCATGTTTCCCGAAACATTATTACAAGTATTCCAGATAGGTACATAAATAGCGTTTGCACAATCATCGTTAAAGGGCGCAGTGGCAACGGGATCAACAATACAAATATCAAAACCAGCATTTGTTGCTGAGGTAGGGGCTGAACCAGATGATGAATAGACTCTTATAAAGTAAGTTGTACCGGGTGTTAGAAAATCAGCGGCAATGGAAGTAGTACCGCAATAATAAGCGGTGAAAGTGCCACCACAATTATTCGATAATAATTCCATCGCCGGATTCGTGAAATTGACTCCGATATTGCTTAGTGTGATCGTAGGGTTGGTTGTTTGCGCCACAAATTTGTACCACACATCATAAACAACAGTTCCTGCACAGTCGGGTGCAGTGATAGTAGCAGCAGAAACTGTAGCTCCATACATAGTTCCGGAAGTGGTTGTGCAAGTTGTACTTGAAGTTAAAGTAACAGCACCTGCACAATTATCATTAGCGGGAGCAGGATCAACAATGCAAATATTAAATGTGCCCGAAGCACCGGTACTTGAATAAACCCTGACAAGATAGGTATTACCAACTGTAAGACCCGGAACCGCTTGTGAGCTTGCCGCGCTGCAAAATACAGAAGTAGGTGAACCGCAAGTTCCTGAAAAAACTTGGAAACGGGAATTAGCAGGCCCGCTGCCTATAGTGATAGTAGGGTTAGTGGACTGGGCTGTAAAGGTGTACCAAACATCAGGGTTTGATGCTCCGCAAGCACCTGCTACAGCTGTATAGTTTGCATTCACTAAAGTGCCTGCAGTATTTACGCAGCTTGTAGAAGAAGTCAATAAAACAGATCCCGTGCAATCATCATTCGCAGGGATGTTGGTAATGCAGATATTGAAAGTTCCACTGCTGGTTGGAGCAGCACTTGTAGAATACACTCTCACATAATAGGTGGTTCCAATACTAAGTCCTGAAACAGTTAATGCACTGGAACTGCTACAACCCAAAGTGGTAAGAGATCCACAGATACCTGATAATACTTGTAAACCGGGGTTAGTGAAATTGGCTCCAAGACTACTTAATGTAACGGTTTGGACACTCGACTGCGCTACGAAGCTATACCAGACATCATATACAGGTGTTCCACAGATCGGTAAGGGAACACCGGAAGATAATGTGGCACTAATAACAGTACCGGAGGTATTAACGCAACTAGTGCCAGGTGTTAATGTAACCGCTCCTGAACAGTCATCATTAGCAGGAGCTTGATCCCGGATGCAAATAGTAAATGTACCTGATGCATCTGTATTCGAATATATTCTAAGAAGATAGGTCGTTCCAACTGTAAGTCCCGAAGAAGCTTCTGAAGCAGAACTACTGCAATATACAGATGTAGGCACGGCGCAGGTGCCTGAAAAAATCTGGTAACGTGAATTGGCCGGTCCACTGCCAATTGTAATGATCGGGTTAGTTGTTTCTGCAACAAAACTGTACCATACGTCTTTTCTTGTTCCGGTCAAAGCACCACATGTATTAGCAAGGGCAGTGTTTGTAGCGTTTACCAGGGTTCCTGCAGTTGGACTACAACTTGCTCCGGAATTAAGGGAAATTGCACCACTACAATCATCATTACCACGCTGGTACCATGACATGATGCTTGTCAATGCCGTGGTAGCCGCAGATTGAGTTTGAGAAACGTTTGCAAGTGTTGCGGCACTTGCCTGGATATTATAAGTTGCCGTATGAGATTGGCCGGTTGTTGTATTCCTGTATTGTGCACTTAACCCGGTCTTACTCCATCCTGCACCGGCTAAAGTTCCCCATGTATTTGTCGCAGCACTGCCCCAAAAAGCCATAGAAACCGTGTTGGGTGCCGTTGTTGTTATCCCAGTGATAGTGTTCGGATTTGCTGCGGAAGAACTATTTGTTGGAGCTACATTTACACCCCACGCACTATTGCTTACGCTGGGTCTGAAAACATACATTACTCCCGTCAACCCATTCGCACCTGCCCCTACTGTGACCGTGGGATTTGCAGCCCACACTCCATTAAATGTACACCAGAAAATAGTAAAGGTTTGATTCGAACCATTATTTGTAGTTGCTGTATTCCAGGTTTGTCCGCCGGTTGTTCCAATTGATATTGCTACGCCCGTTCCCCTGTACTCTGCATAAATAATCACAAGGTCATTAGCTATCATCGCGGCTGGCGGCGTTACGGTAGTCGTAGGTCCCGCCTTTGCCGCGTTATCTGCCGGATTGCTTGATACCCCAAAAAAAGTTTGTGAATAGGAGAGATTTGGTAAAAAAAATAAACCTAAAAAAACAGGTAAAAGAAAAAACTTTCTTCTGTGGATAGGTAATTTCATAAGTGGACCGACTTGGCTTTTCAATGATTGGATGACATACCAAAGAACGGATAAGTAATTAATAATTACAATAGAAATTTTCTCCTTGTTTAGTTAAGTGTTTTTACTAAAAGAAATTTAGAATAATTACGCAATGAAATGACCAATTTCCTTCATATTTTGCGATTCCAAAATCCACTTCGATGAAAAAGCCGTCCTTCACCAAGAGCTTAGTTGCTTTACTATTATTTTTTTCTCCGTATTATTTGCTTTCTCAAACATTTGTTGGCGCTGCAAGCGTGCCTGCGGACAATAGTGCACAAGCGGGGCCAACCCCTCCTGCCATAACACCACCTGCCGGAGTGTTGGCAGGCGACTTAGTAATTATTTTTGGGGAATACAGGTCAAATGCTACAACGATATCAATAAATGCAAACGGAGGTCAAACCTGGAATACCCTGGCTCAAAACAGCGGTTCTACTCAATCTACTTATATATTCTGGTGTACGTTCAACGGAACATGGTCGGGGAATCCTTCAATTAGTGTCGCTGGTGGTAACACGAATGGATTAACATCCGTGATGTATGCCTTCCATGCAAGTCATCCTAATAATACATGGAGTATAAATGTAAACCAGGTAACTGCCGGCACTGCAGCAGGAACTACTCATTTAATCACTGGTGTAACAACTAATGCTCTACATACTGTTACTATGGCTTTTTGGGCCAGCGCTTTTGCGAACCAATGGGGATCATTAACTGGAGCAGGATGGAATGTTGCAGGTTCTGCTCAATACAGAAATACAACCGGTGGGCAATCGGCCACAGCGGGATATTATATCCAGACAACGACAATGGGAGCAACCGGAAACGTTTCCAAAAACGAGACCTCCGGAACGCTTACTGCTTCGCGGACAAGTATTGTTTCGTGGAACGAAAGCCCTGTTAATGATAATTGTGCTAACGCAACTTTAATTACATCAGCCACTACTTGCATACCAGGAACAAGCAGTCTTACCGGTGAAACATTAAATGCAGCGACTGGTGATGGTGGAACAATAACAACAAACTGCACAGCTGTGGCTTCACAGGATGTTTGGTACAAATTTGTTGCTCAAAGTGTATATCCTACAATTACCGTAAGTAATCTCGGCGCCAATTGGAGTACACGGTTAAAAATACAGTTGTTATCCGGATCGTGTGGATCTTTTACTGAAGTGGGTTGTGGTAATAATACAGCTCCATCTGCTACATTTTCAATTAACCCATACGGTAATGGTTTAACGATTGGAAGTACATACTATATAAGAATACATAAAAACAATGTTATTGCGGCAACCGGAGGATCGGCTGCCTGGGCTTTCGATATTTGTGTCACTGACCCCTCTACAACCACTACCGGCTCGGGCAGAATGAATGAAGTGTTTCAACAACTGATACTTTCGCCGCCAAACGTGCTTAATTATCCTTGGGAGGTTACGTACGGACCAGATAACAAATTATGGGTTACTGAAGCACATGGATACAAAGCGTACAGAATAGATCCAAACACAGGGGCAAGAACAACTATCCTCGATATAAGCCAGGGCTCCTCTTCAAGTGAGTTGACTCCGGCTGAACATACAGCCTTTAATGTGCAGTTTGGTTCCGGTCAGAGCCCCTGGCCACAGGGTGGCTTTGCTGGATTGGCATTACATCCAAAATTTCTTGACCCGATCAGCCCCAAGAATTATGTCTATATTTCTTACGTAGACAAGTATGATAGCAGCTCTGCTACTGTTGCTTCCCCGGGCGGAGATGGATCTGTTATAGGTGGAACTTTTTTCAAAAACTATTTAGTGAGATTTACATACAATACTGTAACCGGTAAATTAGAAAGCCCTGTTGCGCTGTGTGATACTTTACCAGGAAGTAGTGATCACAATTCACAACGAATTATCATTGCGCCTGTTGGAGGCACCTACTACTTATTTTATGGCCAGGGTGATATGGGTGCTGGTCAGTTTGGGAACCAGGTGCGTACCAACAAGGCTCAAAATCCGAATTCATACCAGGGTAAAATCCTTCGTTTTAATTTAGAAGACGATGGAGATCCCGGAGCTCTTGATAAATGGATACCGAATGACAATCCCTACAACGGTGCGAAACAAAGTGCAGTATGGGCAATTGGGATTCGCAATAACCAGGGCTTTGCCTATGATACTTCATTAAACATTTTATATGGTTCCTCTCATGGTCCTTATAGTGATGATGAGATAAATATTATAGAAAAAGCAAAAAATTATGGTCATCCTTTGGTAGAAGGATTTGCTGCAGATGGAAACTATAATAACATTACTGCTGGCACTGCACCAAACATGACAAATGGTAATTTTGGGTCCAGTTGTCCGACTATTACGAATGAAGTTACTGCGGCTGCTGCAATAGGAGCCAGTTATAGAGACCCGCTTTTCTCAGCATATACAACTCCAACCCCGGTGTCTCCAACAAATTATTCAACTATGAGTGCATTATGGAATGGGACAAATGGCGCTAATAATATTTGGCCATCGGAAGGATGGTCCGGTCTTGACCTATACACGCACACTCTTATTCCAGGATGGAAAAGATCATTAGTAGCGGCGGGATTAAAATGGGGACGCCTGATCAGGTTAAAACTCGGGCCAACGGGCACCACTACTCTTCCCAGTAATCTTGCTTATGGTAATACGGGTGATACGGTTACATATTTTCAAAGTACGAACCGTTACAGGGATTTAGCGTTTGCACCCAATGGAAAAGATATTTATATAATTATGGATAACTCTTCTGCTACTTCCGGACCAGGTATCGGCAATCCAATAGTTCCTGCCTGCAAGGGATGCTTGATAAAATATACTTTCCTGGGTTATAACGATGTTGGTGGCAAAAGTTCAATCCCCGCTTCAATTGATGTAACCGATGGGACGGTAAATACAGTTGATAGTGCAACAACAATTACTATTGATAACACAAATAATAATTTGTGGGTTCCCATCACAGGCCCCGATGGAAATATATTGGCAGAAATTTATCCTAATGGCAATAACCTCGGCACAGTGAGATCAGCTTTTTACAAAAATTCAGGAGCCATAAGAGTCAAAAAAAATATCAGGTATCTTGATAGAAACATAACCATTACACCACAATTCCAGCCAGGCAGTATGGTTAAGATCAGGCTTTATATCTCAAAGGCCGAATTTGATGCTTTAGATGCCGATCCGCTTAGTGGCGTAAGCGCAATAACAGATCTGAAGATTCTTAAGAACCAGGACTCATGCAGCTCTGCAATTGCTTCCAGTACTCTTCAGATTAATCCGACATTTGCGGAAGCGCATGGCATTAATGGTTATATGTTACAGGGAGACATTAGTTCTTTTTCTTCATTTTATTTTGCAAGTTCTAATATCATTTTGCCGTTAAATCTGCTAACCTTCAAAGGGTCATTGCAAAATAATAACACATTACTGGAATGGAAAACCACCAATGAGGTAAATACATCCCGGTTTATTATTGAAAGAAGCATAGATGACCATAACTTTCAGCAGATCGGCACTAAAGATGCCCTTGGAACTACAGGTGAGAATAAATACTCTTTCATAGATTACGAAGCTGGTCATCAATCATCGCTGACACTTTATTATCGTTTGAAAATGGTTGATCAGGATGGAGGATTTACTTATTCAGAAGTAGTTACTATCACACTGCCTGCTGTCACAAGCACTGTAACTGTATTTCCAAACCCTGCATCTAAAAAAGTAATGGTTAATATCTCAGTTCCTGCAGACGGCAAAGTACAGTGGAATTTGACCGATAATGCCGGCCGGGTTGTGATTCAAAATTCAACGGAATTGAGAAAAGGAAATAACAGCGTATCAATTAATATCAGCAATTTGTCCGGCGGATTCTATTATTTAAGTGTTACCTGCGCAGGAATTGATCAAAAGGTTAAATTAGAAAAATTATAATAATAAAAATTCAATTAAGGAAGTATCCATCCATTCTCATAAGCCTGCTTTACGAATACATGAGACCCTCTTGTTATAAAGAGGGTTTTTATTTTATCGTTAACTGTATAAAGTAAATTTGCAATAATGTACACGCTTAAAAAATCATTGGGCCAACATTTTCTAAAGGATGAAAATATTTCCAGGAAGATTGTTGCATCCCTGCAGGAATGTTTCTTTACAAAGCTGCTTGAGATTGGTCCCGGCGGCGGAGCCCTGACAAAATACTTATTGCAAATTCCAAATATTGATCTTAAGGCAGTTGAAATCGACGAAGAAAAAATTGATTTTTTATTATCTATCTTTCCTGAATTAGGGAAAAAAATCATTCACCGGAATTTTTTAGATATTCAAAAACCTTTCGAAGGAAAATTTACGATGATCGGAAACTTTCCCTACAATATTTCTACCCAAATTCTTTTTAAACTGATTGAATGGAAAGGTGATGTTGAATGTATGATTGGGATGTTTCAAAAAGAAGTTGCACAACGTATAGCCGCAAAAGAAGGAAGTAAAATCTATGGCATAACAAGTGTTTTGACACAGGCTTTTTTCAATGTTGAATATTTATTTGAAGTAAACGAGAACTCTTTTCAGCCGCCACCTAAGGTAAAAAGTGCAGTGATTCGACTGAAACCAAAAAATGAAAATTTATTAATAAAATCAGAGCAAAGCTTTTTCGGGCTTGTGAAAACTGCCTTTAACCAGCGTCGTAAAACTTTACGCAATTCAGTAAAGAGCCTTTTTGATCCTGAGACTTTACAACAGGATATTTTTAATAAAAGAGCGGAGCAATTAAAAGTGGAAGACTTCGCAGCATTAAGTTTTAGAATGAAATTTAAAGATTCGCAATGAAAGTGATCATTACTGCTTTTGTTCATGATTACCTGGTAGACCAGATGAAACAAAGAGGCTTCGACGTTGTTTACCAACCGGCGATGAGTTATGAAGATATATGATTCATTAAATTCAGCAATAATCCTAAGGCATGCTCCGCCACAGCATTACGATTACCTTCGGCACTGCTTTCAC
>Ga0207106_1085_pt1 | contig 15712 bp, 13 predicted proteins | sample Alteio_BWMinHeat_78_FD_153535 | JGI IMG/M metagenome (GOLD analysis project Ga0207106, IMG submission 153535) | Enriched cells from forest soil in Barre Woods Harvard Forest LTER site, Petersham, Massachusetts, United States -... | ecosystem: Environmental > Terrestrial > Soil > Temperate forest >...
CATGAGCAAGGTTCGATCGAAGTATTCCAGCCTGTAATTCCAGAGAATGTGAAAGATCTCGGGCTCGGCTGCCGCAGCGTATGGAAGGAGGCGGGAATAATAGTTCAAGAGTCTAAGGGTCTTCTTAACGAAACTGACTTTTCTCGCCGGCCAACTTTCGAATTCCAAGAATCTCAGGCACGGGCTGCGATGCAATTCCGGGCTATCGATTTCATCGCTGCCGATGACATCCAAGACAAGCCTCTGGAGATCAACGCTGTCATCAATCCGAACGCGTAATGCCTGTCTCGGCAGCCCGTAAGCAATGCGATCTTCAATTCAGTTTGTGACGGAGGCATCTGACCCTCAAGACCCGACGAGCGAGAGGTAATCATTTTAATTTATTGTTCCGCCAAGACCAGGTAACCGGTTAACTCGTCGCGGCGGCCGGCGGGGCGACCGCGACTGAGCGCGTTCCAGAGCGCCGGGGCAGGAGGTCGCCAAGAAGCCCAGCTGCATCGCGAATAGGCTCAACGCCTCGATGAAGCGCAACAACGGCGCCAAGGTACAGTGCCGTGAAGAGCAGGGAATACGAGACCAGTCGGGCTAATGCGCCTCCCGCTCCGGGCATAGCTTCGAGCTGCGGCATGATGTGAATCAGCCAGGCTGTGCTGCCGGCGGCTACCACTGAGGCTACGAAAAACTTCCAGATGATCGTCAGGACAGGACCAACGCCGAGACCGATTGGCCTGCCCGCGTACCAGAGCGAGGGAATCAACAGGACGAAAAAAGAGACGGTCCAAGCCAGGGCGATGCCTTTAGGTCCCCAAGGGAGAGCGATCAGGAAGAGACCAACGGTGCAAAAGACCTCAATCACTCCCCAGCGGAACCATCGTTCGGGTCGCCCAATCGAAAGGTGAATCCAGCCGTGCGTGTAGTAGAGCAACATCACGCCGATGCCAGGACCAAAAAAGGCGAAGATACGCCCCGTATCTTCCCAGCCAGGGCCCAAAAAAAGGCGGATCAGGCCTTTGCTTATCACTATGAATCCCGCGCCAACGCCCATACCCACGAACGCCAGAACGGAGATGCCGGCCAAAAGGTATTGCTGGTAGCGATCGCGTTCGCTTTTGAGGCGACTGAGAGTCGTCACCACGACAGCCGAAATCGGCGACAACAGTTGGCATAAAGGGAGGAAAAAAATATCGAACGCCTTCTTATAGAATCCGAGTGCCTGGGCTCCAAATCGCCAACCAACGAGAAGGTTATCGGCATTCCCCGCGAAATAGTTGAGGCTGAAACGCGAGTAGACGTTCGTTGCGAATTTCACGGCAGCGCGAGTACCGCAGCTAGATCGGGGCGGGCCCGGAGTCCAACGGCACAGTATCCATGCACCAATCGAGATACTAATCGGTTGCGCAACGTAGCCTGCGACCAACGCCCAGTAATTCCATCCCCTGAAGGCCAAGATAATCGAGACCGCCACGCAGACGAGGCGGCTGACTATGTTGTTCGTCGAAACCGCCGTGAACCGCATCGCGCGATTCAGAAGGGCAACATGAATTACGGAGAGGCTGGAAGCAATAATCGTGAGAGATATCCCCTGCACAGCATTTTTTACAACCGGATCGTGATAAAAGGCTGCGATCACGGGTCCCAGAGCGGCGAACATCACGGTGAGGACGAGGCCCGCAGCGAGGTTAATCCAGAAAAGATTGCTGGTTAGAGAATGAGTGAGATTCTCGCGCTGCAGGATAAGCTCTGTGAATCCGTTCAGACCGAAGCTGCAGAGGAGCAGACTAAAAGTAGTGACCATGGTCACGATGCCAAAATCGGCTGGTGTGAGCAGCCGCGCCAGTACCATGGTTGCTGCGATCTGTATGGCGAATGATAGTGCCGACGAAAAAATCGTGACACCAGCGCCGCGAACGGCAGTCTTGCGCAGACCATCACCGTTGGCAGCGGGATGGAATGTCCCGCTGGCGTCGAAAGGTTTCAATTCTCCTCCCGAAGCATTGTGATGCCGGAGCTCTCATCGGCGGACATGATCGCGCTTTCGTTCTCCGGGAGATCGACAAATTCCTGTTGTGCGTCTGCATCCCAAACCAGCTCATCCGAAGCGGCAACTGCGAGCAACAGAAAAATCCAGATGACATCCAGCATCCTGAAGCCAGCCTCGGTGATGCTGTAGATGGCTGCGACAACTATATAGCTCACAAGCAGGGCACCGAGTGCAGATTCACGCTGAAAAACCGCGGTGGCACGCCGATAGCCGTTGATCAGAATCAGCGCGATGAGCGCTATTCCCACCCATCCAAGGTTGAGATAAACCTCAATGTAGCCATTGTGTGCCTCATTGGGATGAAGGACAGGGAACGCACGCCATAAGGCCTGCACGCGAGGCCCGATCCAAAAGCTTTCGAAGCCCGCACCGAACATTGGGTTGGGAGCCATCGGGACCACGGCATCCCAAATCGCCAAGCGTCCAGTTAAGTTCGTTTGGCGGCCAAAAGCATGGACTATATTGGCCCCACCGCCGAGGAACATCACGACGCCACCCGCAACTAGAGCTCCAAGGACGAGCGCATGCACGAGCCCGGGTCGAGGTCCGCGGACAAACAGCCACGAGGCGAGCATCAATCCAGTTCCGAGCGCAAAGCAGGCCACGGAAGTAGCTGAGTTTGCCGTGACCAAAAGGGCTACGCCAAAGGCGAGCAGAGTGCTTTGCGCTAAAAGATGCCGGCCACGATTGGGCTGCTGGCTATCTTGAAGAAGGGCGAGAACCCGCCAGACCGCGCCAAGCGACAGGACGAGAGTGGTGACACCCAGAAGATTCTTACCGATTGCCACTCCGATGTTCGCCGGCTCGCCCGAAAAGGCGTCATAGGTGCGACCCAGACTATTGAAATATCTGATCAACAGGACCGACGCGGGCATAAGGATAAAACCCGTTCGAGAGAAAAGGCGCTTGAGCGCTGCGCGTGGCTCGGCATCTGTTACCACGATAAGGACCATCACAAGGTCCCCAAGAGCCTTGGTCCAACGCTTGAAAGATATGTCGGAGAAATCGGACCAAAGCACGCTGAGGAGGCAATAAGAGAAGAAAATCAGGATGGGCCAGCTTGCCCGGAGAAGAACCTTTGTCCGATGGCTTCGGTGCGCCAACACGAGTATTCCGGCGATCAAGAGAATCAGGAAAACAAACCGATCGAGCGGACTGCCATCGAGCAGTTGACTATCGCCTGAAACTGGCGAGAGTCCCAGCCAGGAGGAGACGGGCCTCGACCCCACGATCCAGAGCCATATGACAGGTATCCACAGGGCTTTGGAAGTGCGGATGGAGCTATCGCGATCGAGGTAAAAGAGGCCTGCGATCCCAACCGCGAAAAGGAAAAGAGCGCTCGAGGGATTCATTTTATTGACACCCAGTATTTCGGAGTAAGCAGGCTGAACTCATCTGGCGTCCAGTAAAAGGCGATGCAGCAGTTCCAGGGAAAGGAGTTTGTGAATGTCGGTGGTGTAATTCCGGTCGCCTTTGAGGTGCCCCATGACCGCAGCTTCGACGCCTTTGCGGTCGAGGTACGGACGCGAAAGCGTCCGAGAGTCGAGCAGCATGTCCCGAACATACCCGGAGAGTGCATCTCTGTACCAAACTCGGAAGTGGTAGAACTTGTGCCTGCCAAGAAAAAGTCTTTCCGGGTGTAAGGGCGACAACCAGTGATCGATCCGAGCAAGCCATTGGGGCATGCCAGTGTCGTAGGCGTATTCCGACCTGAACGAAAATTCGAGGATCGCTCGAGAGAGGGTTCTCGATAGCGGCCCCGAAGCTCCGCCGACGCCACGGTCGCTCGGGATCTGCCCGAGAGCTGGGTTCCCATCGCCAATCAGGCGAAGGCGAACGTCGCCGTTCTCATGCGCCGATTTGGGCGCGCGGAATACCGTGCGCACGAAGTCATTGCTTAGAAACGGAGACCGAACCGTGAGTTGAGTCTGCTCCAGCGCGAGCACTCCTGAGTGATACCAGGGCGACTGGCGAAAAGCAGAAAAGGTCAGTGGGTGCTCGCGACGAAGCTCGGCGTATGTCGTCGCCGCCTTTTGAACCTCGGAAAGCATTTCTGCGCGAAATAACCCGGGTGTTGGCTCGACGGGTTTGAACATTGGTGCCTGGCGGATTATTTCGCTTCCGTAAGTGCCGACCACCTTGATCGGCGCAATTTCGCGGGCCCTTTCGCTGACGTATAGATCAGGCGACCGGCTCAGATCGACGCAGCCTTCGGTCAAGTACATGGTCCGTTCGGCGTAACGTGGAAAGTGCTTGAGGAAATCGCCGTCGACGGAGATCACCTGGTGAGGGTGACCGCAGATCTTTGCCACTCGGCGGGCCACGAGAACATCCTCTGAGTCTCGGAAAGGCCCTCCGAATGTGTAGCAGGCAAGCGACTCCGATGTAGCCCTCTGCCAGGCCATGATGATTCGCGTGTCGAGTCCGCCTGTGAGAGCTACGCCAATCCGACCCCCGTTGTTGACGTATTTTGGAAGTGTCCGCGATACGGTTTCCCGTAGGTCCCGGTAATACGATTCCGAGTCCAAGGCTGGCTGTTCTTCCCACTCACGAGGCTGGAAATATGCGGATTTTCGCTCGATTGAACCGCCACGGAAGGTCCAAGTGGAAGCGCCTGGCAGGCGATAGATACCCTCAAAAAGAGTCCGATCCTGCAAAACGCAACTGAGGGCAACGAACTCGCCTAGGCTGCGAGCGTTTGCTCTTCTCAATTCCGGACGAACGGTCAAAATGGCTTTGGCTTCGGCCGCAAAGTAGAAAGCGTCCTTCGCTTCGTGGTAGTAAATGCGATACATTCCGTAGCGGTCGTTGAACAGCGTGGCCGTCCCTCGTTTGCGATCCACGACCAGTCCATGAAACATCCCGTCGAGGCCTGCGGGGAATGACGGATCGTCTTCGTAGAGATGCACGAGGTAGGCAGGACCGTGGCCATTGATAGTGTGCCCACGCTCTTTCAACCGGTGAGCCGTTTCAGCGCTGGCGAATTCTTCACCCGAAAAGACGAGAACTACGTCTCCTTTCTCGTTCGTGAGCGGCATTCTGCTCGACAATGAATTGTTTGCTGCTGACCACCCCACGTAAATGCCTAACGATTCATCGATCCAGGTTCCTATCGTGTAGAAAGGCTCGTGCCAGATGGCCTTCACCATTTGGCACAGCTCTTCGCGAGCCTGTTCGCTGGGCTTTTTTGTGATCAGTCCGACGATCCCGGGCATGCTTTACTCGCTCGCGCCTTTCAACGTGGGCTGGAACTTGTATTGGTACCAATTTCTGCGAAGCTCACGTAGCCTGGCGGCGACAGATTCGGGGACATAATCGAAAATCCTATGGTGCAATCCGAGACGGAGAGCCGCCGAACCCGCGAGTGTCAAGGGAACGTAGTAACGAGGTAAGTCGATACGTTCGAAGCCGTTGCGCTCCTTGAAGTCGCTGAGGCTATCTTTTTCCTTTTTGCCATACGCAAAATTCGTGTAAACGAGGTAGGAGATCTTCCGCTGTGCACAGGAACGGACAGCTTGGACGATCAAGGCGTTGGTTGCGGACTTGTCCCGGTGCTGAATCATAGAAACTATGTGCATCAAGTTTGCTTGTACGCGAGTCTCGTCGAACGTCAACTTGGCAAAGGCGATCAACTGCGGGCCAAGGAAGGCGCCAATGAAGATACTGTCATCAAGATAGGTTGCCGCTTCTCTTCCAACGGTTTCGATGTTCTTGCCGTAGTGACGGAACGGTTTTCCTTGACGAAGGGGACACTCGTTGTAAATCGCCCAGATTCCCTTAATGAGAGCGTCGTCAAACGGCACCTCGCGGACGACGACACCTTTCTTCTCAGGTTGCTTGGCTTTGTTTCTGGCTTTGAAGCCAATCTGTTCGTTCCACCAGTGGTCGAAAGTGGAGATCGGTATGGCGGCCAGGTTGTCCCACTCGATTGGGTAGTCGTACTTGGGAGAAGTCTCTGGCAGCCTCTGTAAAAACGTAAAAATGTCGATGCGGACTTCAGATTTCCGCAGGCTTTCCAGCATTGGTTTTGGATCGTCCAGGAAGAGGTACTTGTCTGCATCGAGCCGGGCCTGACGGATCAAGCGCCCTTGGACGCGAACCGCTCTGCCGCACACCGTTAGCATTGAATTCATGCGATTGTGGAAGTATTCCTTTCTATCAGGGATTGTGAGGCGGAGTTCCGCGCTGACCTGCACGTGAGCCCATTCTGGGTTTGAATGAAGCTAATTCTGAAGTCGAGAATTCGCGAAGAATGCGGCATTAGCGCAAGCCGGAGTTACGCGTGCCGCCTCGCCGGCGTTCGCGGCAGACATGGACATCGGAATCACAGGCTCGCTCCGCAGCTGCGCATCGAGTTGAGCAAAGATTGCGTCCATGATTCTGGCCGTAAGGAGGATTTCTCGGTACGGAATGGGGGGCGGAGTGTCTTCAATCACCGAACGGTAGAAGGACTCAATCAAACATTTCATGCCTGACTTCATGTGGAAGTCGTTTTTCAGAAACGTTCGAATATTCGTCTTCGCGTTCCCGAGATACTGCTTTGCAAAGATCAACGGGGGTAGGAATTTTTCGGCATAGCTCTTGAACCGATCGCCTCGTACTTTGATCAGTGTCTCCTGATCCTGATCCAGAATCAGTCCATTTTTGTGGCCATATATACGAAACTGGTGAAGCAAAGGACGAATCTGGGATGAGAAGGTGAAATATGCGGTCGCACGTTCCTCTTCAGAAATGATAACCCTCAACTCATCAACGATTTCCTTCTCGCCCATCCGCTTCAGCATCGGGCTTGTGAAGCCATAAGCGATTACATGCGGCGATTCCGCGGTCAAAAACTCCGCAATTCTTGCAATGCCGTGGCTAATGATGTTGTGCAGCAGTTTTCCGGGGAGCCTGCGAACCCAATGCCTGTCGTCGCCGAGCAAGGCGCCCGCATATCCGGACCGACCAAGTTCGTAGCAGTAATAGCTTTCGATGTGGACTGGTGAGCCGCCCAAAAAACCGTCCTGGACGAGAGTACGCATGCGGCGCGCTACGTGACTGAACTGATCATCGTGCCCCGCGGTAATCTTCAAGCGATTCTCGTTTGCGATGGCAATCAGCCTTTGGGCCTCTTCTTCGTTCAGCGTGAACGGCTTTTCCACGTACACATGGCATCCGTGCTCAAGACAGGACTTGGCAATCTCAAAATGGCTTTTCGGCGGGGTGGTCACGTGGACAACATCAGGTTTCGTTCCCCTGAGCAGGGTCGCCAAATCGCTAAAATGTCTTTCAACCGCAAATCTTTGGCAAAACTGCTGGGCCATCAGCGGTTCAGTGTCGCAAGCGCCGACAATCTTGCATCCCGAAATCCGCTGCAGCTGCGAGGCATGCGAATCCGCGATCTTGCCGCAACCGACTATGGCGACTCTAAGCATTTGATTCTGTGCCTCTGCAGGCCTGGAAATATCTCTGTAACCCCTCGGCCATCGAAACTGTCGGAGCCCAGCCGAGCGACCCTTTTACTTTCTGGTTGCTATACCGCGTCTTTTTCCAAAAGGCGTGCCACTTTTTACAGTTGTATACAGGTTCCAGTTGTCCCTTGGACCAGACGGAATATCTCTCCCACAAATAACAAAGTGCATAACTGAAAACGTGAGGAATATAGAGTGAGGTGAAGCGGCCGACATTCCTCTTGTAAAGGCGCAAAAATTCGCGACTGGAAGGGAGTTCGTCGTCCACTACGTTAAATACTTCGCCATCCACTCCCTTTGTCAGTCCCGCCAGTGCGATCGCCTCTGCGCAATTATCCACGTAGGTGAACGGTATCGGATTTGCGCCTCCGAGATGGAGAAAAAGACCGAATAGACTGATCCCTACGCGTCCGCTGATGCCCAGATTGCCGGGGCCATAAACGTATCCAGGTCTAACGATGACGAACGGTATTCCGTACCTCTTGCCATATTCAGCGACGATCTCATCCTGCTTGACCTTCGCAAAGCAATAGGCGTCTCCCGCCGTTTGGGGCTGGTTTTCGGTAGCGCAGGCCTCGTCGAGTATTCTCCCGCGGCGTTTCTGTCGATTCGTATACACCGCGAACGAGCTGACATTAACGAATCGCCGCAGGGTCTTTTCCAGAAGGGCTGCCTCCATAAGATTACGGGTGGTTACCACCGAATTCATGAACGCGTCGGGAACGGACTTCTCACCCCTGGCAGCAGCCAGGTGATAAATAACTGCCACACCTTTCGTCGCGTCCTCGCAATCGCCGCGTGACAGGAGATTGCCCCTTACGAGTTCAATCCGAGCTCCATTGTTGCGGTTGGCGATGTCCTTCAGATGGGCCACCTTGCTGGAGGCTCTGACAAAACACCGCAAATTGCGGAATCCGCGATCCAACAGGATCTGCACAAGCCTGGATCCGATGAAGCCGCTGGCTCCTGTTATCAGGACCGGGTCATCCGGCTGTATGAGCAAAGAGTTGAGTTCGGTCTGTCCCATATTCCGATCCATAAACGGGTGGACCTAACTGCAAAAGCTCAAATTCCTTTGCCTAATGACATTCGTCTGCTAAGCAAACTAGCGAGCGCCGGCAGCTCGAGAAGGCCGGGCAGGGGATCATCCCAAGCGAAAATCGCAGACTCCGCGGGAACTCGGAACGATTCGAGGTACTCCCAAACCGAAAGCCGACCTTTAAAAATCTCAGAGATTGCTACGGGCAGATCGGCACAGAAGCGCATCCAGCGCTCACCTATACGCCCACGCACCTCCGGCAGTGGTTCGCCTTTTACGAGGAGCCAAAGAAGATGCGGGAAGTCGACGCCGGCACGCTGGCCCAGCGTGTGCCACCCCCAGACCCGCGGATTAACGTCGAGCAGCTTGTATTGCCCGTCCCGCAGATCTTTCTTGAACTCGACTTCCACGATGCCGGTAAAGTCAATCTTCGCAAGCAATCGAACGGCGGCTTCAACGACTTGCGGCTCATCCACGGTCTCAACGTAAGTGCTGAACCGGCCGTAATCCATTGGAAATTGCCGGATACGCCGAGCCACAATTGAAGCAGCGGGTCGACCGTCTTTGCACAGGGCCGCATAGGAAAACTGCGCCTCGCCCCATCCAGGCACGACTTCCTGCACCATGACCATATCCGGGTCGACGAGCTCACAGGCCTGCTCATAGCGCGCCAACAGAGACGCGCGATTATCGACGGGCCACGCTTTGTCTTTAGTGAAACGATTGAATGCGAGTCTTAAAGCGGGCTTCAGAACGACAGGGAACCGGCAGCGCAGTGAGGCAAGCTCGTCACGATTACGCGGGAAGAATGAACAGGGCTGGTTTATTCCCAGATCTTGCGCAAGTCGGTGCAGAAGCCGTTTGTCGCAGACCCACTGCAACGCATCCCAGGATGGAATCGTTAGCCGGTAGTGAGCGGCGAGGGACTTGTGATGACGGGCGACCAACATCACAAGCTCATCCGTGGTCGGAAATAGGGCCCACCCCTTCAGACCTTCCCTGACAGCTAAATTCGCCAGGAACTCGACCTGCCTTAAGCCGTCGCCAACAGGCCAGCGCAGACTCCGAGAGGCGTATCGCGAAGCAGCTCCGAGAAAGTGCCCCTCTTCTCTCAACACGCAAACGGGTATGCCGCGCCGTCCCAAGCTCCGCACGATGCCTAGTCCACGGTAATCTGCACCGGTCACCACTGCGCCGGCGCAGTCTGAAGGGCAGGCTTCGGTTGAATTCAAGGCTATTCTGATGGCTGAGGCCGACATAAGCTCTAACGAATCGGGGTCGTTCAGGCGGCGTTTACGGTTTTGGCCGGTGCCAAAGAGGATGATTCCACGCGGTAGACAAGCCGATTGCCTTCCAGGCTCGCATAGGCGATTCGGGCTCGTTCCTTTCCGCGACCTTCAATTTCCCATCTCTCGCCGTGACAGATCAACCTCATTTGGCTCCGCTCGCGCCACCAATCGTTAACTTCTCCAGGGCGAGCAATCCACATCTTGCTCTCGGCCCGCAACTCAGCGAGATAAGCCAACAGCGCTTTGTATGTATCGAGCGCACGGGGTTCAAAAACGTAATCTGGATGAACGATAAAGTTAGCGAGCCCGTGTTTTTCACTAATTAGCGCAATCTGGCGTTTCCAGAGGTCGATCGAGTATTGATTCAGGATGTGAAACAGGCAGTAGTCTTGTGTTGTGGTGACAGGTAGTTCCAGCATGTTGCCAATGAAAAAGGGCGTGACAGAGCAACAACCCCCTCTCTGTGCTTCCAAGGAACCCACACTCGGAACGGACATATCGTAAGCAAAGTCCAGGGCACCGAACCAATCCACATTGCGATAGAGGATGGCCGAACGAAAGCCATCGGCCCCGTAGTCTCGGCCATAGCGATTGATTTGCTCTGCACGCTCCAAAAACAACTCCCGATCGCTGAAGAGCCGGCCATCGTGATCGAAATCGTGGACGTTGATTTCAAAACTCCGGCTGCGCATCTCCCTCAGGAATGCGTCCGAAACCGGATATCTTCCTTCGGGAACGATTTCGAAGCTGGATTTGATTCCCCAAATATCGTCGATGTCCATTAAACGTAAGCAAGCTTCTCTCCCGGGCAATGCCTCCACATCGTGTGTCATAACAGCGCAGCTCGGGAAGCCATCCGGCCAAAACCAGATGAACGGAAGGCTTTCGACAGCGTGAGCCTCAAGCAGGAGAGTCATGAGCTGCTCAAATATGCACTCCACATTGAAATCCACAGGCCAGTTGGGGAAGGGAATTTCTCGCCAGTCTCTCATGTGCATTCTCTGGAGATGTTTGCGTACGGATACGGACAAAAGTGGCCGCACCGAGTAGTAAGCCTTGCTGAGAATAGAACCGTTGCCGAGTCGTTTCCCGTTACCATTTGAAGAGACATAGCGTTCGTAGCGCAGGTTTGCGACTACTTCCGATGGATCGAATGGGAGCGAGACCTTGCCTCTATCCAGCGTCACGTCCGGCAAGGCGTCGTAGAGCGCGTCTGCGGCATGCTCGGCTGGAGAATTGGAAGAGCATCGCCCGTAGCAAACTGCGTTGGAACCAAAATCGAAATAACCGCTATCCCCAGAGGGCAACTCACCGCTGGGGACGAACGTTACAAAGCTCTGCGGGCAGCGGTAATAGTCGACGAAGGCGCGGTCCATCGCGTTCTCCAGGTTCTTGTTGTTCCTCGATGAGCCTTGTGGGTGGCCGGGTTGGGGTCCACAAGGAAACAATTCAACCGATATGCCGATAAAGCAGCTTTCCAGCTGTGGTCAGAAGTCCATCAGGCATGCAGGCAAAAAGTCGCTTCGCCATGTGCATTCCACGATCCTCAGCTGCAGGCGCGGAGTGAGCAGCGGAAAATCTCACGTACTCCAGCGTCGAAGCCCTTGCGCCCAAGCGAGTCTTGAAGGTGATCAATCCCGGATTAGTAAGGTCGGAGCGACCCAAGTCAAACTCGTGCAGACCATTTTCCTTCGCTTCCCGAATGGCGTCCCAAAACAAGAAGGGAACTGGTCCTAAATTGTGGTAACGCTCATCAGAGCAGCCATACTTGTAGACAAGTGTGCTGCGATGGGAGAGCGTCAATATGCTGGCGATGGGCTCTCCATTCTTCATAGCCACGCGAATATTCAGTCGTTCACCTAAACAGGCGCTTAAATTCCGAAACCAGGAGATCGGTTGTGGCGGCAGTTTGTGTCTGCGTCGCGTCTTCAACATCAAGCCATAGAAATTGCTCAGAAGAGCCTCCGAACGTCCTTGTTCGCAAACAAGCCCTTCACGTTCAGCACGCCGAATCGATCTTTGCATCGAGCTTTTTTGTAGGCTGCGGAAGAGGTCCTCGACAGGTGCATTCAGATCGATTACGTGGAAGCAGAACGCGCTGCCCTTCTCTTGGGAACTGACTTGCGCCAGCAGCGTGGAGCTGAGAGGCCGTATCTCGATGTACTTCCATCTGTTTTCCTTGATCGAAGACCGGAGGAGATCGATCAATTCTTTGCTAGTTTCATCGCTTTCCAATAACGGCTCGCAATGGTCGGCAAAAGGAAGGGAAACCATCCTGCGTCCAGTGAGCCAGCTTGAAATGCGACAAAAAGCGATACCGTTCGTTAACCTGGATTGCGGAGGTGAAGTCGTAAAAACGACCGGCTCGTATCCATAAGTAAGACGCAGTGCTTCCAGCCAGGACGGTGTATGAAATACAGAGGCAGATGGGTGCGCTTCTACAAATTCTTTCCAGCGCGAATCCTTCAAAGGATTAAGAGCGTAAATGGTCACGCGAATTCTGTTAGTTAGCTAATAACCGGAGACGTGTCCAGATTACCGACGGCTCTGGAGTTATCTTGGCCAACCCTCAATTCAGCAAGCAAACGAGGATAGATATCCGCGAAGGTGAAAACTGCTATTCCTTTTGAGCTCAAGAAGGAAAGGAAGTCGTCCACGGTTTGAAGGTCCACTAAATCTTTCGTGTGGCCGATTGCTGCCAGCGGCCGGTGCAACTCGGGTTCGTCTCTGTCTTTTCGAATGACCCGCTCAACCATGGACGTCAGCTCACCCAGGGTCATGCGACAAAAATCAAGTTTGAGAGGATATTCAAAACGCAGGAAGTCGCGTAAGCGATTCAACTTCCCGTTGCCTTTCTGACCCGCTGTGCCGAAATTGTTCCCGAAGCCCAAGCGCTTCGAAGTCGGCATTCGCCAAATGGGGACCATCTCTGTGTAGATGGGAACTTCGATGCATTGTCCCGCTTCGTCTGGTTGGTTCGCATCATGGCTGAATGACCAGTAATAGCCGTTTTTACGCGCAGGCCGGTAATCCAAACCATATTTGTGTTGCAATCCGCCTTTGAAAACCGAGGAATCGATTTTGATGCCGTTTTCGGCCAAGACACGTGCAGCAGTGTGAGTGGGCTGGAACAGCCAGTTGCCTGCGCGAAACGACAACGGCGTGAAACGCGGCTCATCGACCATGTGCCGCAAATATGCGAGCGAACGCTCGACAATTTTAGCTATGCGGTTTCTCGGCAACGTACAGAGATTGTATTCATTGAAGTCGAGAAGCCATCGACCGTCGCGGTAGCATGCATTGCACCATTGCGGGTGGAGATGCAACGCGATCTCAAAGCCTTCGCGATTGAGGTCCCGCACCTGCGTTCGCACCAGCTCGATGGCAGAGTCTGTCCCCCACGCGTCGATCTTTTCGAATTCCGCAACTTCGACGAAGTTGACAAAGCGTGCGTCCCACTTCTGAAATATGTCTCTGAGACGCTGCGTGGGTTCATAAACGAGGTTCTTTAACGTACCCGTACCATTCCCGTAGATTTCGTAATCCAGTGTAAAGATGCAGTCGATCATCGGCGACAGTTTGAGCGCCTTCGGCGGCCCTGTTCCTTAAACCTTGTTTCGCACAAAATTCTTGACGTCGTTCAAAGATCTTTGCGTGTCTCGTGGAAGCATTTTGTAAACTGATTTCAGACTGGAGCGAACTGTTCCGAGGATTCTGCCCCGGTAATAGGATTTTTCACGAAGCCTTTGCAGCCAAGCGTCAAAGTCGCTCGACGCAGCGCCATTGCGGTATTCAACTCCGGTCGGAAGATTCCGAGACACGAAATTTCCTTCCCGCAGGTGTTGAATTATTGCGTCGGCTCCGGTGGGAGATGGCACAGACAGTGAGATGATGTTCGCGACCGCCAGATTTGCCTTATGCAGGTCGCAGCCGAAGAAATATCGATGCTGCCGGCGCCGCGAATAGGTCTGCCACACATCAAGGAGCTTGAAAGGAGGGATGTGGCTGCCATCCGCCTGCTGATTCCATATTTCGACGCCCTCGATCTGATATTTCTGCAGGTGTTTCACGACATCCTCAAACGGATATTTCGAGGCGTGAGCCACAACCTTGCATAGACGGTGCCCACTGTCGGTCCCATCTGACGCAAACTTTGCGACCTCGTCATAGTCGCGCACGGGAAAGAGGATGGTGTCCAAGCCGGATAAGTTCATCTCGATACCAGGGACCAGGAGCACGCCGCTCTTTTCGGTAACTTCACGTGTTTCCCGGAGATACTCGTTGAACTTCGGCGCAGAGAAGTCTTCGAAGTGTTCGGTCAAGACGCAAAACGCCAGACCGGCCGTACTCAAGGCAGATGCAATCTCTGAAAGAGTGCTCCTACCGTCGTGAGAGTAGGTTGAGTGAAAGTGGAAAGTGCCGTGAATTGTTTCTTTCATGAGCAACGAAGACAAGATTTAGGATCGAGGTTGTATCAATCTGCCCAGAAACGGCATGGGATCATCCCGCGTAAGAATCAGCTCTGCGGTTTGGCGGTCAAAAAAAGAACCGATATAGGATCTCAGCGCCGCCCCGCGCTTGGTAAGCTGGCCTTTCCATCTCTTAGGAGCACCTTTTAGTGAAAGGAATAAACATTTTGTGTCGCCCACAAGGTATCGACCCCTAACGCCCACTCGATACGTCTTCTCTTCGGGTCGAATCTCCATTCCATTCAGCATTTTCCAATAGAGATATGGCAAATCCTGTCCTGCCGCGATTGCCAGCAGCACCGAACCCCAAAACCTGCCGTTGATCTCCATCAGGTAGGGTTGCCCGCTTCGATGATCAATTTTGTATTCAACCATCGCGGGTCCGTTGAAAGCGAGTTGCTTCATGAGTGAAGTAGTCGCATTCAGGAGTTGTGAGTCAATCTCAATAGTTTCCGCAAGGGCACTCGGCCCTCCCCAGGGAGTGCTCTCCCTAAGTCTGCGGTGCCCGATAAGCGCCACTGGACGGCCTTCGTCGAATAGTCCAGAGATACCGACACCATACCCATCTATGAATTCTTGCACTAAAACGCATTGGCCCATTGCCAACCGTGACATGCACTCGTCTTCCAGTTCGCTCTTGCTAAAGACAACAGCCGTTTTGCTGCTCGTTCGGGTTGTATTCCGCCCCAGTACCTCGCTGGACTCCGACTTGATTGCCACCGGAAAATTCAGGGCGATCGCGTCGAGCTCCTGCAAATGGCTATCAGCCACAAATATTGTTTTCGGAATCGCAATGCCAAGGGAATGTGCAACCTTCAACGTATTGACTTTGCTGAATGCAGCTTGGATCTCCTGCTCCCGAGGAACGATCGGGATGCACGCCAATTCGTTTCTATAACGGCTGCATGCCATAATTGCGGCTTCAGAAGTGGGGAAAACACAGTCGGCGCCAAATTTCCGGCAGTATTGATTCACTTCCTGGATGAACTTCGATAGATCTCGCTTCGGACTCGTATAGATAAAGGTTTCCCTGGAATAACGTGAGAGCAGGCTCATATCCCACCGCGTCTCGCCACCGACCGCAAATGGGATGCCTTTCTTCCCCCACGAACGCACACACGCGAGGGTACGGGTTGAGTACGCGTCAAGGAGCAGCACTTTTGTCAGAGCTTTGCCCGATCGCGACGCAGGCATGCACGACGTAACGGCGTTGTGCGACGTCGCTGCCGGCACATCGATCGTTGTTGAACTTGAAGGAAATATCATTGACGCACAATCAGTCGCCGTCGACTTTGTGCCCGCGTAGCGAACCGACCGTAAGGCTTTCCATCGCAGCGCGGCGGAAGGTATATCTCTATTGGAAAATGCTGAATGGAATGGAGATTCGACCCGAAGAGAAGACGTATCGAGTGGGCGTTAGG
>Ga0207106_1094_pt2 | contig 15612 bp, 19 predicted proteins | sample Alteio_BWMinHeat_78_FD_153535 | JGI IMG/M metagenome (GOLD analysis project Ga0207106, IMG submission 153535) | Enriched cells from forest soil in Barre Woods Harvard Forest LTER site, Petersham, Massachusetts, United States -... | ecosystem: Environmental > Terrestrial > Soil > Temperate forest >...
GAAGGCAACCCAAGGCGAGTCTCAGGTGCTAACCGCAAGGGAGAGAGAAATCCTGCAATTGTTGGCGGAAGGCAAAATCAGCAAGGAAGTCGCGGCCCTGCTCGACCTGAGTACCAAGACAGTGGAAACGCATCGCACAAACCTCATGCGTAAGCTCAGTTGCCATTGCGTGAGCGAGCTGGTCCGCTTTGCTGTGCGCAACCACCTCGTCGAGGCATAGTGCTTTTCTTCCATTGATTCGGACCAGGCACTAGCCAAACGGAATGGCTGCTCAGTGAATTTTCTTATCGAGGCGTGCTTTCGGATGGCAATCCAGTGTTTCGACGGAAAGACAACGGACCTGTCAAATTGCTTGCGCAGCAGGATGCCAAGCCGACAAGGAGCGCGATTTGGCTGTCGGTAACCGTGCGGCTTGCACCTGAAGTCTACGAAGGCTTACAGCTCAGCTTTTGCGATAATGAAGATAAATTTGGCTAGGGGTCCCCTGAAGAAGCTCGATCACCCTTGCGGATTTCTAGTTGTCGGAGTCCTTCTGATTTTGGCGGTAGTTGCGCTCGTGTACCTAGTATTCCATCAGTAAACAATACGCATAGCCATCGCGTCCGACATTCACGGCAACCGGACCGCGTTTGAGGCAGTGAGCCGAACTGCTGAAACGTAGGAAGAGCCCCACGCCAAGAGCACGTGGGGCTGATATGTGGAATTAGGAGTTTGATGCGCCTGCCGATTGAGGGTTATTCGACATCGCGCAAAAAAAAGCCCCGCCACCGGAGTGTTTGGCAGCAGGGCTTGGCCGTTCTTGCCAATCCAGAGAAGTACCGCGTTGCTGGCGGGGCGCTATCGGGTCGAACTCAATCCCCAACCTTTAGCCGCCGTGTTCCCGCCGCAGTAACCCTCAGGAACGTTGTGTCGAAACCAGCAGTTCCTCCCGGGTGTAGCCCTCTCAGAAAATGAAGGTATGGCAGAAAAGGAAGAACGGGCTTTCGCTGAGGCTTGGGCACGTTGGAAAAAGCGCGTAGCTGACGGACTGGAAACCCTCGTTCACTACGATAACGGTGCCTCTTGCGACGTATTCGTTGACCTCATGATCGACGGCACCTTCCACGTTGTGACGCTTGATGCGCTGGTGGATGCTCTCGAAGAGGCGCAGCGCGTGGGGCATAAGATTGACAGTTGCATCAGGTGCATCATTGTTGCTTCACGCACACCTAACTAACCAGCACGAGCCGAGAAACGGTGCGGGCAGGTAAATGACCGAGCCGGGGCCGCAAGGTTCCGGCCCTTTGATTTTTGGGATAGAATCTCGGCCGCGCCTTGTGGAAGGAAACTGCAATGACGAAACGCGGCGCAGTAAGGAGATGAACGGCGTCAAAGCCGCCCGAGAAATCCGACGAAGACCCCCTGAAGTGCCGACGATGCTAGATTCCGGGTATCCAAACGGCGCCGGAGGCGTTCTGGTTCCGGGATGCCCGGCCTGCAGGAAGCGACCACATAAGAATCAGTCTCCGCACCGCTGAATTGCCTCTCGCGTGTTTTCCAGCGACTGTCCGAATTGGGACACTAGTGGTTATCGCAAAGGCGTATGCTGCATGGGTCCACTATTTACACAACCTACTGCCGCGCTTATCGCCGGATTCCGGCGAACACGAGCAAGAGCTGCTTGTGCGCCGCGACACCAAAGTGCCCGAGGGGAACGGCGAACGGGAGCAACTTTCCCCATCTACTGGGGACAAAACTTGAAGGTCGAGCGTCGAACCGTATCGGGTGAGCAATCCCGTATAGGAGGAGACTGTCATGATTAGGAATGTAACCGTGCAATCGGGCGAACGGACAAACGCGGCCGGAAAACCGGTAAGGAACAAAATCCTTTTGTCGATTCCGCACCAAGAGTTCCGCGCGATTCGTCCCTACCTGGAATATTGCAGTTTTCCGAGTCACTTAACGCTTCACGAGCCGACTGAAACACTGAAGTACGTCTACTTTCTGAACGCAGGTTTGATTTCCCTTATCGTGCCAATGGAAGATGGACAAACCGTCGAGGCTGGAGTGGTTGGCAACGAGGGGGCGGCAGGAGCACCAATTGCCGTGGGCCTGATCAGAAGCCCCGTGCGCGAAATAGTGCAAATCTCGGGCGATGGGTTCAGAGTAACAGCTGTCGCAATGTTTAAAGTGTTGAAATCAACTCCACGGCTTCAAATGATGCTCAGCCGCTATACTGCGGTTCAAGGTATGCAGGTTGCACAAACGGTTGCTTGCAATCGACTGCATCTCATTGAGAAGCGCCTGGCGCGATGGCTGCTGATGGCCCAGGATAGGGTGGATTCGGCCCTGATCGCTATGACCCACGATTTCCTCGCGACGATGTTGGGGACGACTCGACCCACTGTAAGCTCTGCAGCCGCCATCTTACAGAAGAATGGAGCCATAAAATATATACGTGGCGCGGTTTCGATTGTGAACCGCCGGAAGCTGAAATACTCCGCTTGTGAGTGCTACGGGGTCATCCAACGATTTAACTCTGAACTCGGCCTCAGGTAACACCCTACCAGTCAGTCTCCAGCATCTTGCCGACACAACCCTTCTCATCGGGGATGATAACCAAGGCTGATCAGTCGCCAAGGACAACACTCAGCAGCGATGGATTAATCTGGATGCCATCCTTGTAATCGATGTGGCCTAGTTTTCGGAACTTGTTCATGAAGACGTTGACACGACCGCGGTTTGTGCCAATCGTTTTCGCGAGTTCTTTCTGAGAGATTTTAGGGATTTTCTTAGGCCGACCGTCCTTTCCATACCTGGCGAGCAGCAGCAGGGTGCGAGCCAGCCGTTTCTCGATAGGATTGAGTAACATACTGACCAAATCCCCTTCAAGCCGCGCCTTCCGGTTGAGTATGTTTAAGATGAACCGATGGGAAAGCGTGGGTTCTTCGTGGAGCACCCGGATCATTTCTTTTCTTTTGAGGACAAGCAATGAGGTTGAACTCATGGCGTTGGCGGTAGCCACATGCTTACGCTTACCGACCAGGCATCCCTCGCCAAAGAAGTCACCTGGCCTCAAAAGCCCGATGACAGCCTCCCTACCGGCCTTGGAGACCGCTGTGAGTTTGACTGTCCCTCGGCGTATGTAATAGAGAGTGTCTTCAGCGTCCCCACGGCAAAAGATCGCCTGCCCCGCCTGAAACTTTAACGCCGAACTGCCTGGAACCATGGTGGTCAAATACCTGCTGATGCTGAAGAGCTGCTTTTTGCGTTTCGCCTTCATATTGCAGATGCGATGTATTACACCATACATCCATATGTCTTGCATCGTACACAGCCTCCTGTATTGACCAGACCTGCTGCAACGGTTGTATATTGGTTGTTGTCCTCCTTCCGTCCAGCCCTACTCTGTAGTCTTGCTTAGAGATGTCGACGCCAGCCAAAATCCTCGTCGTAGATAACCGCCGGCTACTGAGGCATTCTGTGTGCTCACTTCTGGCTGACCAGTCCTATTGGGATGTCTATGAAGCTGAAAGCGGCAAAGTGGCTCTTTACCGAATCCAGGAAGTCGAACCCGATGTGGTCGTGCTGGCTGTTTTGATGACGGAAATGAATGGCCTTGAAGCAGCTGGTAAGATACGCAAGCTCGCACCTGGGACGAGAGTGATCTTTATGAGCAGTCAGTACACTCCACAAGAGGCCGTACTTATCACCCGCCTCTTCGGTGGTAATTTCGTACAGAAATCCGACCTCTGTACAGAATTGATCCCGACAATCAGCCGCCTTCTCCCACTAGATTAGATTCATCCTCCGAAACGCTTTTCCCCAGAAGGTTCCGGGATAATCGACCGCGAAGACAATATTTACCGCAAAAATCTCAACGAACTGGATTTGACCGGGTTAGGGGAACTCTGCGCAAATGTTGCTCGCAATGTTTTCGCCAATTCCAAACAATCGGATACGGCTTATGCGCTGCGCATGGAATGGGTAAGGCTCAGCCTCGACCGCTTGATGAACGGAGACAAGACAGAAGCGAAAGAGTCCCTGAAAAAGCGGATGGGAGAATTTTTAGCCGGAGTCCCTAGTTGGATGTTGAGTGGAGCATAGAAAAACCGGCATTGAAATGCGGTAGGGTAATCCGCACACTGTGCTGAGGAGACTGGATGGCTAGGGATAAAAGGACAAACGGAGTAGATGCATCGGAAGAAGTGATGAACGCATTTGAAGCCGGTATCGTTTTCGGACGAATGGTAGAAAATAGGCGACCGAGGCCCAATCCGCTGTGGTCAGACGACGAATGGCTTCAAGCCCTAATCAAAGCGGTTGGGAAGAAAGCAGAATCCAAAGTTTGAGAGTGAAAATGCGGGCATTTTTAGAGAGGCGACCGGCTGACGGGCTAATCGAAGTAGGTCTTGTTTGAAACCTCTTCTCCCGTTCCAGAGGACATAGATGGGATATACCGTCATTTAAGTGTATACTCCAACCGCTTCGTTCGAAATAGGCGCTCTCACCGCTCTCAGCAAGTCAAAGAAGCACTTTGTCGGGCTGACCTAGGCTAATTGGGATTCCACAGAAGGACTCGCTAAGCGGTGCGACCAGACGATTATCGCGGTACGGCTGTGCATCGCAGCAGTTGTGATCCAGGACCACCCAGAAACGGCAAGATGCGCCGCACATATGGAGGGTCGGAATGACGACTATCACAGAGGCTACGGTAGTACGAACCAGGATCTATAGAGGCATCGAAATTCAATTTTGGCAATCCGGCGTACGCTGGTTTGCGTCTTCATCCGGACAGAATTGCAACGATGACGGATACTCAACGCTGACTCAGGCGTTGGAACAGGCAGAAAAATTCATTGGTTGCTTAGACGGTTCTTTCTAAAAACTTACGTTGGCATGAAAAGCGTTCGCATCCAGAAACTCCCCGGCTTTAACCAAGTCACGAGCAGCCTCACTGCGTTGTGTATGGAGTAGCGTTAATAAAAGCGTAGTGAACCGCCTGCGGTGGTATGCTGTGATCCTGCCCTGAAAATTCTCTTTCCTTGAAGAGTGCGGGACATAGGCCCTTCCTTATTGGAGGCTCAATGGATCGCAACACGCTGCACTACCATATTCGCTGGTCAAGCGCCTCACTGTACTGGCAACGATTCAAGACACACGCCGAAGCTAACGTGAGGGCTACACAACTGATGCGCCCCGGTGAAACCTACACCATCGAGGAACTTAACGCCGATTGCCCGCGATGTCTGGAGATCGTGAAGTGAATCCGCCTAGCCGCGATTGGGAACGGTTGTATACAGCCGCGAATCCTTGAGACTGACCGTTCGAAGTTAAAATCTCGTATCGACACGGCACAGGCAGCGATTGATCGCCGCCTCCAAGAAATGGACTCAGACCACGGCGGCACGGCAGCAGAGCGGTTGGAGATTGAAACACCGCACGGACCGCTCTTGATGTGCTGCGTAAGCGGGTAGCAGCAAACACTTCGCCAGGAAAAGAGTGATCCCTGAATCCCTAGGGTAAACACCACCATCTTCTATCAAAGGCAGCCACTTGGCCTTCATGTTTTGTCCTCTACTTTATCGTTTGCCTGATCGAGCTGGCCCTGACTTTTGAATCCGGCAAGATGGTGTTTATGTTCGGAGCATGAGTAGACCAAGCCTAGTGGCGTTTCCGCCCACCATATAGGCTTCGCCTTGCAGCCCTCAATGAAACATTTAGCGGCCACGGGCAATTCTCCAGGCGATTCTGATTATGGCGAGCAGCAGGTATCCAGGGCCAGGGCGGTCACCGCATCGTGATCTTTCCGTTGGTTCTCTCAGGATTCCGGGTGCTCAGAGTAAAAGGGTCTGCAAAGTAAGGCGTGATATTCCGAAATCGGTTGAAATCACTGTACTCAGTGTGTAGTAGTTTCCCGTTCAAAACAGGCGAGCATTAACGATTCAACAAGGCGGGCATAAGTCGTTGAGGAATATACGGGTGTTCACGATTGACACCTGCCATCTGATTTTTCAAATATCGTCCTGAAGGCAGATGCGGCCAGTGATTTGGTGCGGCCAAGCAAGCTCTGCTGCCTGGCCAGACCTTTTTTACGCACAAAGCCAGCCAGATTATTCTTGACGGATTCGCGGGAAAAAGACCGAAGGCAACACAGATATGCTGTGCGCAACCACCTCGTCGAGGCGTGCTTTTCTTCACGATTGATTGAACCTCGATGGATTCACCGGGTTAGGGTAATTCTGTAATCGATTAGGGTGATTTCGGTATTGATGAGAGCAAGCATATCCAGGAATTATAGAGTGCCCACTCACGCAAGAGCAAAGCTCTCATGTCCATTGTTGCCCGCCTGAATCCTTAGCGTGGACGAAGCTTATGTTGGTTCGCTCTCATGCCCGCGAGCCCCAGATGCTCGATTTACTCGACCGGATTTTGGACAAGGGCATTGTCATTGATGTTTGGGCACAGGTCATCCTAGCTGGCATCGACCTTGGGCTCAGGTTTGAAGTCCGTATGGTGGTAGCTTCCATCGAAACCTACCTCAAACACGCTGGGCCAATTAAATACGCGGGACCAATTGTTCCTCTCAGGGAAATCTGAGGCACGCCCTGAGTTGCTTTTCCGTCACAAGCGCGTAGACTGAACAAGCTCCGCCGACTATCCCGTCTGTTTTAGAATTGGACTTTTTTCAGGGCTAACGGCGGCCGCCCATCGCTTTATCGTGGTTATTTTCCGTTGTGAGCGCATCTGCCTGCCGACTGCGCCTCTTCTTCAGAAGGAGACCAACCAATGTGTGCAGTGAGCCTGTTGATAGCAGATGACCACGAGGTTGTTCGACGAGGGCTCTGCGCACTAATAGGGGAGCAATCCGGATGGAAAATCGTTGCTGAAGCGAAAGACGGAAGGGATGCAGTCATCAAGGCGGATCAGTTTAAGCCCGATGTCGCGATTCTGGATATAAGTATGCCCTTATTGAACGGTCTCGAAGCTACCAGGCAGATAGCAAAGGTCAGCCCGGGTACGAAGGCTCTTATACTTACCGTACATGACGCCGACCTCGTAGTCAGTAAGGTGATCCAAGCGGGAGCGCGTGGATATATCCTCAAGACAGATTTGGGCCGCGACCTTATATCGGCAGTGAAGGCATTGCTGGCGAACAAGACCTTCTTTACCGCAAAAGTGGCCCAGATGGTGATGGATGGATATTTGGGCAAAGGGCCAAAGGCAAGTGGCGAAGAATCCTCGCAGATGACGGGGAGGGAAAGAGAAGTCGTGCAGCTATTGGCCGAAGGCAAAAGCAGTAAGGAAGTCGCGACAATTCTGGGAATCAGCACTAAGACAGCCGAGACGCACCGAACGAACCTGATGCGGAAGCTCAATTGTCATTCGGTCTCAGAATTAGTCCGCTACGCTGTCCGTAATCATCTCGTCGAGGCTTAATCCCGGACCTCTTCCGCCTGCGGGACAGCAGTAAAGAAACGAGGAACACACCGAGCTTTCAGGTTCACTGCGAACCGATCAGGTTTTACCCTATCGACCCCGGGGTCGAAGGCGCTCCTAATAACAGATTGATGTCTAAGGCACCAAAGATTGACGCCCTGCCGCCTGCCAGGCTAAAGATGCTATTCCAGCCGTGGCCACCCCCCCGACAATTAGGGAGGCCGGATTGGTCTTCGGGACGGAAGTCTCGGTGGTGGTAACTCGCTGGCTCGAACTTGTGGTGCGATTCTACACCCAAAGGAAATGTCGAGACGCGGAGTCGAGCGGCGATCGTTGAGGGCTCTCGCGGAGCGTATTCGGCGGTAAGTTCATCGATTAAACCTGGGAGACAACCGCGCGGTTCCAGTATTCGTCCCGAATCTCGCCTGGGATAGATTCAAGGTGACCCGCGCAGAGAGGGCCGTGCTTGAATCTTTGTTGAAGGACGATCAAGAGAGGCTGCGAAAGCGTGACGTCAACTATCGTTGCCGAGCAGCGACAGGTGGGCAGCTTGCCGATATCTTGGTCTGCGGACCAGTTCCTTCTACCTTCCAATCGGTCGTCATAGTTTTTCGAGCGTAGGCGTTATGACTGCTGTTTGCGAGTCGCGCGCCGCGAGGTGTGCCGAAAAGCTATATTGCCTGGCATCGAAGGAAACTCCGAAAGGCACTTGAAGATCTAAGTTTTCCGCTTTCGCCGACATTGGACATTGTTTGCGCGGAAGAACTTCCTCGCTGGCTGAAGTGGCTAACACGAGTCAAGGTGGCGATAAGTTGAGGCTGATCTTAGCGATGCTCCTAGCTATGGGCAGCTTCCTGAACGCACAGGAGAAGCGGGCACTTGTACTCGATCATTTCCGAAAAAGAACAGTGAGGAGGAGGCCCTTAGGCCCGGAGTCCCATGGTCGAAAGCCGAGAGAGAACTACTGGATCATACCTTCGCCGTCGGCTATCGCGAACTCCTCTTGAAGCTCCGGCGATAGCTCTAGCTCGCTAAGGTAATCAACCGACGGTTCGTAACCATGCTCGAAGTCACGGAGGAACTTCAGCAGCGCTTCGTCCTCTGCGCGGAAGGTGAGCCAAGCGCCATTCGGACTCGGCTTTAAGCTGACGAACTCCAAGCCTTCCGTGGCTACGGGCTTACTCGTCCACGAACTGAAGTCGAGCCGCGCGATAGCCTTGATGATCTTTTCGTCGAATCCGCCCAACAAGAAAATGTTAATCGTCCTCATTTTTACGCTGCTGCCGCGAAGTATAGCAATGATTGAGGAGCCGCGCTGAGGCGCGGAGGCGAGGGGCCTAGACTATAGGACTTTGTTCGTTCAGAACCCGATTGATCGTCGGCACCAGTAGTTTGGCGGCTTCTGGCTTCGGGACGAATGCTCTGGCACCGAGCAGGCGTGCGATCCAGGCAGCATCTTCCGGCGCATAATGACCGCTGATGAAGGTCGAAGGGGAGTGCCTAACGACCGAGACGCAAAGTTTGGAGCGGAGGTGGTTTCGGCTGTGAGGGACATGGGAAGCGAGCCAACTCGCACGGCCTTTCGCTGTCCGTGGCAGAAGGACTATGCTTCACACTGCACCTCCTGGGTACGCTGTGATACTACTTCGCTCGCGAGGCGTCGTTGTGACAGCTTTACGCCTTGGGCTTTTCTGGGCGGATTGTCACCTGGATGTTCATAAAGACAGTGGTTTTTATCGTTGCAAGTGTGACCGCGAAGCAGTCCATGGCGATTCCATATCTTGACCCATTGTGGGGTGATGCCAAGCAACACGGCCATTTCGTTCACGGTCAGCATACCTGCCTTGCGCAGCCGATCATAGCGCGGCATCAGGCCGTACCGTCTTTGAATGCGAGCGACGATCTGCACTGAAAACGACTTTCCTTCTCCTGAGCGTAGGCCCCGTTCGTTCAATATTGATGCTATCTGCTGATAGGTGTGGTGATCGAGGAGCCGATCGATTTCCTTCACCACGGCAGGTTTGGTTGCCCGTTGCTGCCAGGCATTGAGAGGAGCGGGCACCATCAAGGTCTTGGTGGCCCCGCCCTTGAAACGAATGTGTAGAGTAATCTTCTCGCCGCGAACCAAGGTGACATCTTCCAGCAACAACCGGATCATCCGTTTGCGCTCGCGGTCGGGCGTGTTTGGATCACGCCACAACAGCGGGAAGTCTGTAGCCAGCGAGAGAATCGCAGCCCGCTGTTGATCGCTCAGGACCTTTCTGTCTTGTTCGCGTTGGCGCTCACGGCTTTGCTGCGCCTCGGTCAGCGTACGCAACTTGCTGTTCCACTCGGCTTCGAGTGAGTCCGCTACCAGTCGGTTGTCCGGGTCGACCCGCATATAGCGGCGGCGTGCCAAGTCCACTTCGTACTGAGCTCGTTCTACTTGTTTCTGACGCAGTCTATCGGCTTCTTGCAATCGCGATTGCAGTTCTTGCTGCACGGTAAGCGCCACTTCGAGAGCGACTGGACTCACTGCCTCCACCAACAGCTCACCAATGGCTTCATCGATCCCACCTCCCGGAACTTGCTGACAGATAGGCTGGGCATGTTCGATTCCTTCGCGTTGACAAAGATACTCAGGCCACAGCCGGCCGTGGCGGACGTGATAGCGAACCGTCATCCGCTGGCCACAGCGACCACAGAGGATCAATCCTTGCAGCAGTGCTGGCCCTTCGCGGGCCGGGCTCTTACGCCGGTCCTGTCCCATCGCTTGTGCACTTTCGTGAAGGCGCTTCAGATTTTGCTGATAGTCTTCCCAGGACACATAGCCTGGGCAGGCTCCAGGAATCAGCGTCTGCCATTCATCTTGCGAGAGCTGCACAACGGTGAAACTACCGTCCACGTTTTTGCGAAAGCGGCTTCGTCCGTATACAAAGGCTCCGGCATACCTCGGATTGTGCAAGATACGCAGCACCTGGGTGTGTCCCAAGGCGGCCCACACCAGGTCTCCCTTGTGGGCTCCCGTGCGAACGCGTCTGGGAAACTGCAGACCTTGCTTTTGAAACGCTTTCACTGTGGCCATTGCAGATCCCGTGCTGCGGAAGGTTTCAAACAATAAGCGTAAGCACTGTTGCACCTGCTTGTCCGGATCCAGCACCAACGCGCCTTCGGAGTTATAGATCAATCCGACGGGCGGACTGATCATCAGTTCGCCGCGTCTAGCCTTGTTCAAGATTCCGCCCTGCAAACGCGCACGCAGAACATGCAGTTCCGCCTCTGACATCGTGCCTTTCAACCCCAATAGGAGGCGATCATTAAAGTGAGCCGGATCGTAGACACCATCTTCATCTAGGATCAAAGCATCGGTGAGAGCACAGATCTCCAACAACCGATGCCAGTCGGCCGAGTTGCGCGCCAATCGCGATACCTCCAGCCCAGCACGATTCCGGCTCGTCCCAAGCTGACCTCAGTAACCAGCCGTTGAAAGCCCTCCCGGTCGGCGGCAGAAGCCCCCGACTGTCCGAGATCGCTGTCAAGGACGATGATGCGATCCTCGGGCCAGCCCAATGCGACGGCCTTTTGGCGCAAAGCGTATTGGCGTTTAGTGCTTTCGCTATTCTCGAACACCTGGCGCAGCGTTGATTGCCGGATGTAGAGATAGGCATTGCGCTTGAGATGAGTCGCCTTCACTTTCTGATGCATGTCTTGATTCATGACACTCTCTCCTGGCAGCCGTGCAGCAGCATTCCCGCGAGGATCAGAACGACCTCGGTGCGCGCGCTCTGAGGAAGAACCGCCTGGTCAGGTGCGGCAGTAAATTCTTTGGTTGGAGACGGTGCGAGGCAAAGCGAACAGGCATTCATCCATTCCCTCATGCCCCGTCGCATAAATAACGCCAACCCTGGTCCCCGCTGTCCGTTCAAAATCTGACGCCGCAACTCTTCGTACGCTGCAGTCAATTCATCTTTCTCCAATGGTGCAGCGGGGTCGGGCAGCAACCTTATCGGAGTTTTTTTTCCCGCAGAAGCTGCCGCTCGATACTGCGTGGGTGCACTTTTACGTGGAAGTTGTGCTGCACCTGCTCTGCCAGCTGAGCGAAACTCAGTGTTGGCTCCAGGGTTTGCTGTTCGGCCACGAACTTCATCACTTCCGGAGTGAGCTTGTGACCGTTTCTCGGACCACGCTTCTGGGGAAGTAATCCGGGCAAACCACCTTGCTCGAAGGTAAATTCCGCTTGGTAAAACGACGGGCGGGAGAATCCAAACTCCTTGGCCGTTCGGGAAACCGCCCGCTTGTCCACATGGACCTGTCGTAGCATCTCGTATTTCACTTGCAGCAAGTCGCTGGGATCGAAGAATTCGCTGTTCTGGAACAAAGGATGGTGCACATCCTGCGGGCGGGGGTTCAGGGTTCCGTGTTGCTCTAACGCCTTCTGCTTGTCGGAGTTGTTTTTCGCCCGCGGCATTCTCGTTTTCTCGGTTAGGCTGCGTGGCAGCTGTAAAGATAATTACGACGTAAGCAGGAATCTTGTCAAGTCCTTTTTGCCGGAAAGTGATTGATAATAGCTCGCGTATGCTGTGAGCAGCAACCAATCCGGTGCGGTTCGCCGCCAACACCACCGACAATATTAACTTTACAGTCATGACATGTTTTCCTTTACAGTTCTCTCGACTCGCTGTGACTTCCCTCCGTCGATCTGTCGCGCCAGTTCGATCAGATCTGCCACTCGGAACAGCGATCGCCCCGCCGCGATAGCAACGAAAGGATCGACAGCGCCGGCGTCAGTCCAGCTTGTCGGTAATGAATGCAGGCGACCAAGCTTGTCCTGAAACCAAACCCTGTCCTCACCCCAGTCCTGGCGATAGGAAACCAGCTCGAACTCTTGCTGGAAAAGCGGATGGTACGGATGTGTTACTCGGAAACGTCGAATTTCAACGTCGCCATGCGGTGTAGTTGAACACTCATGCCAACGGTGTTGCTGAGCGTTGGGTGGGAAGTTGCCGTCGCGACTTGCTGGACCACGTGATCATCTTGAATGAGTGGCATCTCAAACGGCTGATGGTTTCCTACCTGAATCATCTCGTTTCGGAACCCAAAACGGTCAATTTCCAATCATCGTAAATTCAATTACTTGCGGAGCTGCGCCAGAAGGGGTTTTCGGAACTCAGGCCAGGCTTGACGACGTAGAAGCCCAAGCGGTATAAGCGTGTCGGTGCGATCTCTTGATTCTTATGGAGGTGGTTGTGCGTAAGGTATGTGCGGGATTGACCGTTGCTGTATTCGTGTTGGCTCTGGGCAGTGCGGCGTTTGCGGCGACGCAAACGATCTCAGGCCAGCTCATCGACCAAATCTGCTACAAGATGAACAAGTCGAACACTGGGGTCGATCATAAGATGCCGAGTGGAGATGAGGCGAACTGCGCAGCAACTTGCGCCAAGATGGGCCAGCCTGTGGCGCTGCTGACCTCGGACGGCAAGGTTTATACCGTGACTGGTGATCTCGCGGCGAACAACAACGCAAAACTTGTGCCCCACTTGAGCCACAAGGTAGAGCTTACCGGTGATGTTACCGAAAAAGGTGGCACGATGACGATTGCGGCCACCAACCTCAAGATGATTAGCAAGTAGGCTTGCTCGCCGGGGGTGACGCGGTAGAGAGTTCCGACTCCTAGCCCCAATTGCTTCGCAATTTTCTTTCAACTAAGCCCCTGTGCCGGCAGCCGGGCAATCTCGGCGGCCATCATCATTGCCGCACATTTTGCCGTGATCCTCGCCGCCCCCAGAACACCGAAGAGGAGAGCTGACGATGCGAGTTGGTCTCTTTTATTTCCCGACAGATTATGGCATCGACATTCGAGAACTTGCACGCGCAGCTGAGGAGCGCGGCTTCGAGTCATTGTTTCTGCCAGAGCACACTCACATTCCCAAGTCTCGCCGCACCCCATACCCGGGCGGTGGCGAGTTACCGAAAGCCTATTCTCATACGCACGACCCGTTCGTGGCGCTCTCGTTTGCCGCTGCTGCAACAACAAGAATCTTACTCGGCACTGGCATCTGCCTGATCCCGCAGCGCGACCCCATCGTCACCGCAAAGTGCGTGGCCAGCTTGGACCGGTTATCAAATGGCCGCTTTATTTTCGGCATAGGCGGAGGTTGGAACGTGGACGAAATGGAAAATCACGGAGCCCGCTACGAAACACGGTTTAAGCTCCTACGCGAACGTATCCTGGCAATGAAAGCCCTATGGACACAGGAGGAGGCTGCCTTCCACGGCGAGATGGTCAACTTCGATCCCGTTTGGTTCTTCCCCAAGCCACTCCAACGGCCACATCCGCCGATACTCCTGGGCGGTCCTAGCGACCACACGCTGAACCGCGTCGTGGAGTTCTGCGATGGATGGTTTCCGATCGCTAGAGGAGGCTTCAATCCGAAGGAAGCAGTAAAGCGGTTACGTCAAGTGGCTTCAGCGGCTGGGCGAGATTTCTCAACACTTTCGATCAGTGTGTTCGGGGCACCGGCCGATAAGGCCGCTCTCGCGGAGTACCGTGACGCCGGTATCCAGCGCGCAGTTTTGGGGATTCCAGATGTGAGCCGCGACGAAATCATTGCCTTACTCGACAAAAACGCAGCATTGGCTGACTGAGGGGAGGGTCCAAAAAGCTCGAAGGTTCTGAGATTTCAAAGGCTCCCATATGTCTGGCAACCGGCAGAAGCTTCCGCGTACGATTCGGGCAAAGATAGAAGACGCTAGGGTTGCGAGGCTTGCGACCGTGGATGCGAGGCATAGACCACACGTCGTGCCGGTGTGCTTCGCATACGATGGCAAGGTCTTCTATACAGCCCTAGACCAGAAACCGAAACGAGTCGCACCAGAGCGACTCACGCGTTTGCGAAACATCCTAGCCGCGCCCCAAGTAGCGCTTCTCATCGACAAATACGACGAAGACTGGACACAGCTTTGGTACATCTTCATACGGGGGAAAGCGAAGCTGCTTCCGACGCATAAGCATAGGGAACGTGCCTGGGCTCTTCGCAAGCTAAGAGCGAAATATCCGCAGTACACCGAAACGATGCTCCCCACTGACGCGCCGATCATTCGGATCACACCGGACCGGACTGCATTTTGGGGCAAAGTATAAGGTTGGACGACAAAGACCTTACGCGGCGGCTTACCGAAATTAGCCATCGGTGAGCACAAGTAGCGTCCGGTCTTGCCTTCCCGAATCAATTCCTCATCGGTCATTTTGCGAAGGCGTGCTCGATAGGCTTCGAGATCGACCTCATCGCTGGTGAATTGAGTTGAATCCATCGGGCCCCTTTGCGTGACGATTAAGCCCCACCGCCCCCATCAGCGAAGCTCACAACGCACTTGCGCTCGTTCCCCATCTAGCTCATGATACGTCCTTCGCCTTATATTCGCTGCGATGTTTCCGAGGGAAAATTATGCCTGGATCGCTTGCTGTTGGTCGGTTTCGATCAGAAGGTCACGTTCGCCACGTTGTAGACCAGCTTACCGCGCGCGATCGGAACAGCGAACTTATTACAGCTCTCCACCACACTCCGGCTCGCGAAGCGCAATGGGAAACAATGCCCGAATGGGTTCGTTCCGAGCTGGCCGCCGCATATCGGAGTAAAAATGTTCAACAGCTTTATTCACATCAAGCTCGTGCAATAACAGCCGTTCACGAAGGGCGAAATACAGTCGTAGTCACGCCGACCGCTTCTGGCAAGACACTCTGTTACAACCTGCCGATATTAAACAGCGTGATCGAAAATCCAGATGTTCGTGCTCTCTACCTGTTCCCCACAAAAGCGCTGGCACAGGATCAACTCGCGGAGCTACATGGGCTAGGACAGCGACTCGAAAATCAGTTCGGCGTTTTCACCTATGACGGCGATACCCCGAGCGACGCCAGGGCTGCGATCCGAGAGCGCGGCCATATTGTGCTCACCAACCCCGATATGCTCCATGCTGGAATCCTTCCGCACCACACCCGATGGACACGACTCTTCGAGAATCTCCGCTACATCGTGCTCGACGAGCTGCACACGTATCGTGGAGTATTCGGAAGCCATCTGGCTAACGTGCTGCGGAGACTTCGCCGGGTAGCGAACTTTTACGGCTCCAATCCCCAGTTCATTGCCTGCTCGGCCACAATCGCCAACCCTGCGGAGTTGGCCCAGCGCCTGACTGAAGCAGATTTTGAGTGCA
>Ga0207106_1101_pt1 | contig 15355 bp, 18 predicted proteins | sample Alteio_BWMinHeat_78_FD_153535 | JGI IMG/M metagenome (GOLD analysis project Ga0207106, IMG submission 153535) | Enriched cells from forest soil in Barre Woods Harvard Forest LTER site, Petersham, Massachusetts, United States -... | ecosystem: Environmental > Terrestrial > Soil > Temperate forest >...
ACGATGCGTTTGATGACGAATATTTTATCGCCGGCAAATATATGTCGCTGTTGCCGAAATCGCAGGAAACTGCGGCGAAATTGAAGGCCGGAGCCGGCGGCGAACTGGCTACCGCGCAGGGTTTCAATCAATGGAAAACGGAGTGGTACGAGCGCATCAGGAAAGAGGGGGTGCTGCAAATGCCAGTGCTGATCTATTGGGGACTTAACGATCCCATCTCGCCCGTCGCCAATGGACAGGCTCTTCATGACCTGATCGCACAGCAAAATCCGCGGGTTCGAATGATCACAGCGGAAAAAGCAGGACATTTTCTCTTTCGCGAAAATCCGGACGCGTTCGTGAAAAACGTGACGGAGTTCATCGATTACTGGGCCGCTCACCCGGATGACACGCAGATCAGCGCGAATCCGAATTCATCCGATCAAGCTCACTGAATTTGCGGGACTTGATTCGCGGGACTGGCTCGATTTGGGCAAATGCCGCCGCAGGAACACGTGGGCGCCAATAGTGAGCTCAAGTTCGACCGGTCGTTTTATTATCCTGGCGAGTGATTAGAATCTGTGGTATAGTGTGGTTGCGTTTGTTGCTCTTGTAAAACCTTTAGATTTGTTTAAAGGGGCTGCGAGTTCGTACAACTCGTAGTCCTTTTTGTTTTCTGCTGAGGGCGCCCGAGAAGCATCAGATAGCTCAGTTAAATTAAAAGAGGAAAAATAAGTGAAAGAACAAGGAACAGTGAAGTGGTTCAATGCCAGCAAGGGATTCGGATTCATTCAGCGCCAATCCGGTGAGGACGTCTTTGTGCACTTCTCCGCAATTCAGGGAGATGGGTACAGGTCGCTCTCCGAGGGGCAAGCGGTTGAATTCGATGTGACCAAGGGCCCCAAGGGCCTGCAGGCAGCGAACGTTACCGCCCTCTAATCACAGGTTACGAGTTTCCATCCCCGGCCGGGCCGGGGATGGAAACTTAATTCGAAGCTCTCCCGTCATCATCACACTTTCTCGGCTTTTCTTCTCTGAGAAGCAATTCCCCACATTTTAGGCAATAGCAGCTCCGACTAGCATCAGGTGCTGCGAGAGTTGTAGACAGCCTCCGCATCGTTGGTGCGAGGCCGCCCGTGTACGTGTAATTGATTTCTCTCAGCCAGCATTCGCCTGTACCACGGACCGAGCACGCGGTTCCAATACATCACAATGCCGGTGACGAGCAGAGCCAAAGGTACAAGCCCGAAAACCGTCCAGACGATCTTCAGCGGCAGCCAGCGAAATCTGCCGAAATGCATCCGCGCGAGCCAAGCCAAAAATTCGTCGCCGAAGCGGAAAGCTCTGGACTGGGGCGCGTCGAATAAGTCGACCAGGCCATTAAAAGGCACTGGCCAGGAAAGATAGATTCCAGAGACTCCCCACATGAAAATAAACACGAGCGACCAGAGGCCCAACGCGCTGTGCAGCGACCAGTTGAAGTTTCTCAGGTTCGATTTCCAATCGATGGTCAAGCTCCGGCGCCATTTTTTGACGCCCGGCCACCAGATCACGATTCCCGAGAGACAAATTGCTGTTACGCAAACTCCGCCGACGGCATTGGCGAGATGCCCGGTTCTTCCAGACAGCAGATTATCGTGGAGGTCAACGAGCCACAGGACGAGCCGGAATCCCACTCCCAGCGTATTGCCCAGGTCTGCGCCTGTATATGGATTAAACAGACGCTGCATTTTCTGCGAGCCGCGCTCCAGCCAAATTTCCGCAGGCTGATCCGGTTTCCTTGCTTGGAAGACCCGATTCACCTCATAGGCGGGATGAGCGCGCCTGGCGGCTTCTGCGAGTTCGTCAGCGGTCAGGCGGGGACCTTGCCCCGCTATGATTTGCGGTTGAGTAGAGAAAGCCTTCGCCAGCTCACGGCGATAGATGAGGACCGTGCCCGTAATGCTCATCACCAGGACGTAAACCGCGAGAATGAGGCCCGTCCAGAGATGAATCTGGAACAGCGCCTTCCGCAGCCCCACGCCCTGGGGGTGGCGCAGCCAGCGTTGCGCCAAGGTCATGTAGTTCTCCGCAAGTCAGAAGCGCGATGAGGCGCGCTCCTGAGAATGATTATTACGATTTTCCGTAGGTGACCGTGAGCTGCGCTTTTCCAAGGCCGTTCATGTGCACCATGTAGCCGACCATTGCCGGACTCACCTGCTCGTCGAGATCCAACTTCGGCACTTTCAAGGCGTGTACCGTAAAGATGTAATGATGAACAGGGCCGGGCGGAGGGGCGGCCCCGCCGTATCCGGGCTTGCCAAAATCAACGCGAGTTTGGAGTGCGCCGGAAGGTAAACCCTTGCCGCTGCCCGCGCCCGATGGAAGCTCCTTCACGGAGGCAGGAATATTAATGACGACCCAGTGCCACCATCCCGACCCGGTTGGGGCATCGGGGTCGTAACACGTCACGACGAAGCTCTGGGTTCCTGCAGGAGCACCGTCCCAAGCCAAATGGGGAGAGCGATTACCGCCAGAATAGCCCATTCCATTGAATACTTGCGCTTCGGGCATCCTCTGCCCGTCCTTCAGATCGTTGCTCGAAAGGCGAAAACTCATCCGTCATCCTCCACGGCCGTCAGTCGATTTGCTGCTCGCTTGACGAGTCTACAGCAGAGGGCGCGGCGAACGAAATCGGATTTACCAGCTACCGGATTCGTGGGGCTTCGAGTAATAGGGCATAGTATTTTGGTAATCAATCGGCTGATAATTAGGAACGCAGTCGATTTTCGATTAGAATCGCCGAAGAATTCGAGGTAAGCGCGATGGATGTTTTCGATTGGCAAGCGTTTCGAGCGATGCCGCTGAGCCGCGTTCCGTATGAGCACGTCATGGTTGACGGATTCGTGAAGCCGGAGGCGCTCGACAGGATCAATGCTGATTATCCAGCCATCAAAGACACTGGTAGTTTCCCAGTAGAGGGACTCCAGTTTGGCCCGGGTTTCCAGTTGATGGTCGATGCTATGGAATCGGAGCCGTTTCGTAAGGCGTTCGAAGAAAAATTCCAGGTGGATTTATCGGGCCGACCCACGACGATTACGGTGCGCGGGCGCTGTTCCGGCGGCGACGGCCAAATTCACACCGATTCGGTTGGCAAAATCATCACGATCCTGATTTATCTGAATCCGCTCTGGGATAACTCCGGGGGACGCTTGCGTTTGTTGCGCACAAAAAACATCGAAGACGCGGCGGCCGAAGTTGTTCCCGCTGGGGGGAATCTCGTCGCTTTTTTGCGCTCGGATCATTCCTGGCACGGGCACTTGCCATTTAGCGGCGAGCGCCGCGTAGTTCAGTTCAACTGGGTGGTGAATAAGCGCAATCAGACGATCGTGCGGCTAAGGCACCGCCTCTCCGCCTCCGTCAAGCATCTGCTTCGCAACGCCAAGTCTTCGAAGGCCAAGCGGCAAGACTAGCGTGTCGAGTTCTTGTCCGAACCGGCTCCTTGCCGTGCGGCTCAGCTCCCTCGGCGACCTGGTGCATACCATTCCGGTAGTACCGGCTCTGCGTTCCGCATTTCCCAATGCACAACTCGACTGGCTTGTGGACTGGAGATGGTCGCCACTCATGAAGCTCGTTCGTGGGATCGATAAGGTCATCACGCTGCGTCCTTCGGTGTTTGGCTATTTGCAGTGCATGAGAGAGGTGCGGCGGGCGGGATACTCATGTGTCATCGATTTTCAGGGCGTCTACAGATCAGCCGTACTGGCGTGGATTTCAGGCGCGGAGCGCCGTATCGGCCGAGATCGAAACTCTGCGCGCGAACGCGGCGCCGCGAGATTTTACACCGACCGCGTTGCACCTGTAGGGCAGCATGTCGCAGAAATGAGCATGAGCCTGGCTTTGTATGCCGGCGCACAACGCCCCGCGGAGATGCAGTTTCCCATCGACGTCCCTGCGCAAGAAACCAGCCAACTCCGCGAAAAGCTGCGAGGCCAAGGTGCCGAAAGCTATATCGTCGTGAGTCCAGGGGGCGGCTGGAAATCGAAGTGCTGGCCGACAGAGCGCTTCGGCGCCTTGTGCGCTGAGATCTGGCAGCGCCACGGCGTGCGCTCAATCATTAATCTCGCCCCTGGTGAAGCGCAACTGGGCGAAGCCGTGGTTGCACATTCACTTCTGGCCAAGCCCATCGTTTGTTGTCCAACATTGCCGGAACTGGTCGCGCTACTGTCGCGAGCGCTTGTGGTACTGGGGGGCGATACGGGACCGCTTCACCTTGCGGCCGCGCTCGGGACGCGCGTGGTGGCCTTATTCGGTTCCACCAACGCCTCCCGGAACGGACCACTGCCGCGCGGCGTGGTCATACAAAACTCCTCGTCACTGCCGCCCAACTACCAGCGCGGGGATTATGTCCGGGGCCGATCCTATTCTCCGGAAATGCTGTCCATCACAGTGAATCAGGTGCTCGCAGCAGTGGAGCAAGAGCTGAGCAGGACGTCGCTTGCCCCTCTGCGCGAGTAAGGATGGCTTTTAAAGATTTACGCGGTTTGAGGCGAACTGCAAATCAGACCAGGGGCGGGACGGATGTTCGGAGCCCGCAATGTGATTGTCGAGCCTGACAGGAAACCCTCCGGCAGGAGTTCAAAGCTGAACGGAAACACGAAGTGGAATCCGTCCCAAAACCGGATTTTCTTTTCGACGCTCTTCGGAAAATAGAGTTTTACGTATTGGCCATCGACAAGAATTTTTGCGTCCCTGTAACCCACGCTGGCGTACGAGATTCCAAGTTCCCGTTTTAGCGCCAGCGCCACCATGCACTCTGTGGGCCTGCCAGCTTTTCCGTTCCTGATGTCCTCTCGCGTCACATTAATTTTCATGTGGTTCCCCCTGATTGCTGGGCTGACCCCAGCATAGCAGGGGACAGTTGTGCAGAAAAGCGTTTAAGTATTGGTATAAAGACCGCAACTGTCCCGACTTTTCGGGACAGGCCGAATGCACTAACGTAGAACGCTGTGAAACGACAAGCCGCGAAGATTACGAAGCGCTACGACCAAGTTTCGGCTTTTATACTCACCGGCGGTGCCAGTTCGCGCATGGGCAAGGCAAAGGGGCTTCTCGAATTTGGCGGGGAGCCGCTCATTCTTCGAATCGCCCGCACGATCGAGCCGCTGGTTTCGAGCGTAACGGCTGTCGGTCCGTCCAAGCGTTACGCAGCTCTCGGACTGCAAGTAATCGACGATCAGCAATTCGGCATTGCTGATGAACGAGGCAAAAGGCGGGGGCCACTCGCGGGAATCGCGAGCGCGCTCAATTCGAGCCGGACGGATTGGAATCTTATTTTGGCTTGCGATTTGCCGTACCTTACCCGCGAGTGGCTGGATTGGTTGCTGGCTCGCATGACGGTTTCGAGCGGGCAGATCGTCATGCCACGCACGGAGGGAGGTTCGGAACCGCTCGCGGCCGTTTATCGACGGGAGTGCGCTGAGCCGATCATCGCGGCACTCCACCGGGGAGTTCGCAAAGTGACGGATGCGATGGAGCAATTGCGCACCGAATTCGTCACGGAGCGGGAGTGGCATCACATCGATCCGGAGGGACGTGTGCTGCGCAACATGAATGCTCCCGAGGATTACGAAGAAGCGCGCAAATGGCTGGAAGCGCGGAGCCTGTGAGGCACCAACGTCTCCACCTTCACCATAACGTAGCCCTTGCACTTGCTATGCCGTGGGACGTAAAATCCGGCCCCGAATGGGAATCGTTCTGAACATTGCCGATCTGCTGGTTCTCTTGACGATCGTGGTTAGCGTCTCGCGCGCCGTCCGCTACGGGCAACAGAGCGGCTCTAGTTCACTGCTCTTGACCGTTTGCATTGTGGTCGCGCTTTTGGTTTTCGCTACAGTCTCCTTTACGGCGGCGTCCGGCCTAGCCCAAAGCTCCGCATTTAATCAGGGAGTTTTGCTCGCGTTTCTTATCGTGACGGCAATTGTTGCGCGCGTCTCATGGGCGCCGAAGTCGTAATCTGTTCTATCAACCCAACCCCAGCGGGCATATCGTGGAAGTGCATGACAATGCCGGTGGGCCGTCCCAGTTTGAAATTCCACGACGGGAGATGCCGATGAAAATACGAGCATTCGCAGCAGGCGCGATCGCGATCGGTGGAATTATTTTGCTTTTTGCTGCCGGGGTCCGAGCACAAGCGCCGGCGGTTCGCGTATTGGCCTCTAACGGCGTTCAGGGGGCGGTGACCGAAATCATTCCGCAATGCGAGCATGCCATCGGTCATCCGCTGGCTGTGGACTTCGGCACCACCGCTTCCATCAAACCAAGGATCGAGGGCGGCGAGGCGTTCGATTTCACCATCCTTACCGCTGATGCCATCGATGGCTTGATCAAAGAAGGGAAGGTCGCGGCGGACTCACGCGCGAGTGTCGCCCGTGTGGGCATTGGTATCGGTATCAAAGCTGGTGCGGCCAAGCCTGACGTCAGCACACCCGAAGCGCTGAAGAAAGCGCTACTGAACGCGAAATCGATTACTTACGCTGCGGCGGGCGCCAGCAGGCCTCCGACCGACAAGATGCTCGCAAGCATGGGAATTGCCGATGCGCTCAAGTCGAAAACGCTGCTTTTGTCGGGTGCCGAAGAGACCGCCGCCGCTGTCAGAGACGGAAAAGCCGAGATCCTGATCACTCTGATCAGCGAGATCATGTCTGCCAAGGGACTGGCACTGGCCGGCCCCCTCCCGAAGGAGTTCCAAGCCTACATTGGGTTTGCGGCGGGCGTCAGTCCGAATGCCAAAAACGCCGACGCGGCCAAGGCGGCGGTGAAATATCTGACCGGACCGAAGGCAGCGGCGGCCTATAAGGCCAAAGGCATGGAGCCCGGCACGTAGCTGGAAAGGACTTTAACCCCTACTGCACGCGCTTCTTTGCGCGTCCCCTACTGCGCGACTGTGAACGGGATGGATGCTTCCGTCGTTTCCCACAGCAGCGCAAGAGTTCCTTTATTAGCCGACTCGGGCCTCAGTTCTATTCTGAACGTCTCCACCGGAGCGGGCAGGCTCTTGACATTCATCTTGGTGCGGCCGAAATCGCGAGAGGAATCGTAGTTGAGATGAAACTGGCCGGTTTGTTTATTGATGATGAGCGTCCATTCGTTCTGGTTTGGAACGGTCCAGATGCTGTAGCTTCCGGCGGGCAGCTTCAGGGTGCCTATTTCCAGACCTCCCTCAGTTGTGATTTTGGTCGCCCAGTTGGCGCCGGTACACCAGACCTCTCCAAACGGAACTAGCCCGTCCATAACCTTTCGGCCGTGCATCGATGGGGCGTAATAGTCGATGCTGATCTTTTTGCCTGCGATAGTCGTCGCGACGTTTGCCGGCGGACTTGTGTATCGCGAACCGAACTGCAGGTGAGAGGCTCTGGTCACGACTCCCACAATTCCCACGACGATCACTGCACCGACAATGAGGATTTTGCTTTTGATTTTCAACGCGGGCTTCCTCCGTTGCACCATCCTACACCACAAGAGTGAAAGATAGTCCCTGCCGGGGATGTCAAAGCTGAGGTGCCAGAATTCAGGCAAGTGCCTTGCGACTGGCACCAAGCGCTTGGCATAACGGCGTGAAGTAGGTTTGCCGCTTCCCCTCATCTCTTAAAAAGCCAAAGAATTCAGCGGTTTGGGATAGAGACCAAGATTGGCAGGCCGGATGCAAACCATACGACGTGACGCATTCGAACGAGAGGTATTCGGCCATGGCCTCGAACGGCACAGACGCTTTCGAGCTTCAAGCAACAGCTTCCGGACAGGCACACATCGCGGAAGGTGGTATTTCGACCCCTAGCTACTTCCTGTCGATTGTGCTTGCGTTGTTCGCCCTCTTGTCGGCTCCTGCACAATCGACGGCAAACGATTTGAAGGAGCAAACACTGGCTGCGTGGGATGGTTACGTTAATTCTGCCTGCTCGCGAGCGGTGGCTCGTGCAAAAGAGTCTCCTTTTCTACGAATAGATGAGGCGCCTGAGCGGCGGCCTCAGGTGCGAGCCGGCGAAACGACAGTTTGGCGCGAAAGGGAAGGGCGTCCAGCAAAGGTGCCCCACGGGCTTATTCATGATTGGATGGGCTCCGTTTTCGTTCCGAAGGTAACGATTGCCGATGTCCTGGCGGTCGTTCGCGATTACGACCGCTATGCACAGGTTTACACGCCAGCCGTAATTGAGGCGAATCGATTGGGCTCGGAAGAAAATGCCGACAGGTTCTCGATGCTACTGATGCAAAAAGTGCTGTTCGTGACCGCCGCGACGAAAGGCGAATACGAGACGCGATTTGTTCAGGTAGACGGAAAGCGCTGGTACAGCATCTCGAGGAGCACTCGTTTGCAGTCGATCGAGAATTTCGGTCAGCCGGACATGCGCGAACTTCCCCCTGATCAGGGTCCCGGCTATATTTGGCGGCTCTTCACCTTTACCAAGTTTGAAGAGAGCGATGGAGGGGTGTTCATCGAAGTGGAGGCCATCGGATTGAGCCGTGATGTTCCGATGTTGGTTCGCTGGCTTGTGGACCCGATTGTTGAGCACCTGCCGAGAAATTCTCTACAGGCAACTCTAGACGAAACAAGGAACGCGGTGCTTGTCAGGAACAAACGTGAGGATACGTCTTTTGTCTCCGCGGCTTCGAACGCGCACTAAGAGCAGAGACCGGTCACCGAACGTCCCCGGCCATTTGCAGCGCTTGAACTTGGCTCCCAGGGCAGGACTTGAACCCCCAACATTTCGGTTAACAGCCATATTTTAGTGTGTCGCATAGAGTTGGCTTCGTTTGTAACTGATTGCAATTAATAGCGCGTCACTCACCGTTAGCAACCTCATCCCACAAACGCAAAGGAGCTTGCGCCGCACCGAGGATAGGATTGTAACTAACGCCTCCGAGCAGCCGGTTGACGATATTGCCGCTTTTCGACCCAGAGCAGCGGCCCTGGAATTTCCAGAGTCCAGTTGTGGCCGCACCATGGACACAAGAGTGTTTCAGTAGACGGAGATGGAGTTGCGGTTTGGTTCCCTCGGTAACGTACTACCACTGGGCTGCCGCAACGAGTGCAGTGCTCGTTTCTCTTGAACACGGTCTCCCGCATCGAAAGAACGATATCATACCCGGTGTAAATCGCCGGGTCTGCCGGCGAGCTTAGCGCACGATTTCCAGCATCGAAGTTGGGATCGTCCTTGGTTCCATTCTTTTGCCCTTATGCCCACCGCACACGGCATTCTCGATGCCCTCAATAGTTATTAGTCTGGCAACGGTCATCTGCTCACCGCCGCTCTTCAGTCTGACAATAACCCCAGGTCTGAATTCGCTGACAATAACCCCAGGTTTGTCGTTCATTTCTGGCTCCAGAGGGAAGGACTTTAAGCGATCTAGATTTCAGATCGGCCATAGCTTCAAGCTTAACAGCTGGAGCCCAGTGACTGAGTTGCTGGCATCGAAAGAGATAATGCACATATGAGGCCAGCGAAGCGCCTGAGGAGCGCTGAAGGACTTATCGAAAGAGTGGATGGGGTTTGAAAGAGTCGGGAAGGTCCTGCTCGACCCTCATCACCTCGGAGGGCTCATAACTGTACACCGCGCCACATACATCGCACTTAACGGTGAAGGGACCATTGAGCGGTGGAAGAGTCATGTAAGCATCGGTAAAGCCAAGCGGTATGCGGTGTTTGAATAAGAGATTGTGCATCAGATGAAACCACTGGTTCTTGCAAAGGACAATCCAGCAGTAATTGCTATCTTCCCACACACGAGCCCCCGAATCGGGTCACCGGGCTGGGTGGGGACCGCAGTGGCGGAATGATACCACGGGCTCCGAGCGTAAGCACAAAGAAGCCGGGCGCGAAATCATGCGCCGCTGACGTGGTAATCGTTGCCCCAAAATCCCGATTCGGCAGCTTCAAATTCGACGCCCAGCTTAAACGATCCCGTGCCATCGTCCGGGCCGGTCCAAACCACTCGCGCTAGGATGGAGCGGCTGGTCTTCTCGTTTCGAAGGTTGAGGGGAGTTCCTGCAGGCCACGGTACCGGGGAAAGAATCAAAGCTCCATGAAGGTTGATTACTGCTGTGACTGCGGGTGTGGATTCCTGAACCGGCTCCACATTGAGAGGAATGCGAGCAACGAGGCGCGGGCTGCGTCGCCCCTCTTTCGTCATTTGTCCTGCGTGTTGGCTGTCCGCGAGGCTCACGACAGATATTCTATCGCCCGGCGGTGTTTACGGTAGATGATCATTAACTTGGTTTACCAACCCATTACTGGTTTGCGCAAGACCTGCCGCGAGTTGATACCCCTCAACAGAGAAAAGCTGAAATCTACGCGGTACAACCGTACCCTCATGCTAGCGCTAACGGCCTATTAGGATTTGCATTTCAGGCAGCGATCATATGCGCGACGGGTTGGGAAAGCTGCGGGGACATCGCCCCCAAGAAATTGGGGTCGGTTGCAGTCTACCAGCCCGTCAATCCACATTGGCACGTGCCATAACTAGCGCGGTGTGTAAGGCTCGCAGTCCTTCCGATCGTGACGTTGACATAGTAAAGGCCGTTCTTCGCGATTAATGGAATTTTGGTTGGTTCTTCGTTGTGCGGCCCGCTCTGAGCATGAATCGGGATGGCAGTAAAAGTAGAGCTAAGGCGACAGCTGCAGCCCGCTTCGCTCGAAGACTTCCCACTAATTTCTTTGGTGAGGAATTAGCTCATGTGGGGAAGCAGGTATTTTTCGAGTGCCTGTATGTCGCTGAAAGAATTGGCTCCCCGGGCAGGACTCGAACCTGCAACATTTCGGTTAACAGCCGAAGTGGTTGAAATCCTAAATGCTTTATCGTGTGTCGCTTACGGGGAGACATGGCCGATTTTCAGTCCCTCAGTTGGGCTACTTGGGCTACCAACCCGCGACCCCCTGCTTGCAAACAAGGCAGTAAAAATCAAATGAGTGCTGCATCTGGTGTCGCTTACATAAATTCCAGCGCTTTTACAGCCACCCCTTGAATTGGACCGACGTTGGACTGAAATTCGGCCGCGCAGATTGACCAACGGCACGGATTGGTTTCCTCGATCCGTAAGTCGGAAGCGAATGGCGTAAGTTGCCCCTTCGGTTAGAGCGTTCCCAGTCCCAGCCCCAGTCGGCTCTGGCTTACGGCCTACGGACAGATCTAAGCCGACGTTCAAGACCGCATTGCGCTGGTTCCCTCGCCTCGAGGTTGCTTTGCAAATTGATTGGCGAGAAAGAGAACAACTCCAACGGCCAGATAGAAAATGGCGAACTTCAAATTCCGCGCCCACCCCTGCTGCTTCTCAGGGTGACGGTCCACCCCGTCCCGGCGCCCTGTACCATTGCCGGACCTAAGATGCGCGTCGAACTTGTCATTCCTCATCGACTGGCTCCGACGAACGTTGCGCCCAGTACCCAACTTCGAGCGCGAGCATTTGCTTCGGCGCCTAGGTCCAGCGTCAGCGCGTGGCAGTGATTGGTAATTTCCTGGGTGGCCCGTCAACCTTTCCGATAGAGTTAATGTCCACTCCGGTATGGATGGCTTCCTGCACTAGGTCAGCCTCAGACGAGCGCTGAATTACGACCGCGTTTGGGAACAAGCCTCCGAAGACGACAAACAAAACACCGGCAGCAAGAATCCAGCGCTCGCGTGGCAACGCATCCGCCATGACGGTAAACCCGGTTCGACGCTTACCCAAGAAAAGGCGCGTGAACAAGCGGAAGAAGCTAACGGCGTTCATCGCCGTGGCAATGGGCAGCAGCAGTCCGATGAGACGGTGCGATGTGAGCGCTCCGTGAATCAAAAGGTCTTGAGAACAAAAACCTAGGGTGCCCGGCAGACCAACTAAGGTAAGCCCAAAGATCACAAACGATACGGCGAGGCGGGGCGCGTGCTCGGCCAAACCGACGTGCTTACTCGCGGTTAGGTTCTCGCCAAAACGGACTTCGAGCAATCGTAGGATTCCGAAAAGGGCCACGGTGGAGATCGCGACCACGAACCAATGCACGATCGCGCCGGCAATTCCTTCAGCAGTTCGACTTTCCAGCCCGCTCAAGATACAGGCCGACTGGCTGAGCGCCAGAAAGGCGAGCAGGCGGCGGGGAGAATTCTCAGCAAGCGCGCGGATCGCGACATAAAGCGCGGTCACAATGGCGAGATAGGAAAGTACGGGAAACAAACTGTCAGTGTGCGGAAACAACGGCACGATCAATTTGGCAACCAGCAGTGCTCCAAAATGCCCGTTAAGCAGAAGCGCCGTCGGAAGCGCCGGACCGGTCTCAGCCGCGTCGGCAACCCAAGAGTGGGCGGGGCAAATGCCCTTGCGAGAGACCACAGCTACCACGAGAAGCGCGAACGCTGGCACGCCGCCCGGACTTTGCCCCTTCAGTTTATCGATGGAAATGACGCCTGTGCTGGTGGAAATCAGCCCGACGGCTAGCGCAAGGGCGAGACTCGAGAAGAGCAGGCCAACCAGGGGACGCCATGCTCGCGCCCGAAGCCACCCCGCCCACAAGAAAGGAGCGATGGACAAAATCCATGCTGCAAGCAGCACAAGTAAATTTCCAGTCGAGTATGCCAAAAGCGTCGAACCGAGTAGAAACAGGATTCCGCCGATCGCCCCAGTCGTGCAATCACGACGTGGAAGCAGCAAAGTCGCGCCGAAAGTGAGACAGGAAAAGAGCAGCATCAATGCTTGGTACAAGGACTGGCTGTCCGGTGCGTCCGCTAGAAGCAGCGCGCTTCCAACGATCGATGCGAATGCTGCTATACAACCGACGAAGCGCGCGTGTCGGCGATAACCCGTTAGAAGGACAGCCGCGAACCACGGCACGCCAATGGAGACGATGGTCAGAAACGGCTTGTGGAGAACCCATCCGGGCACGGACACTAGTCGTTCCCCTGTTTCGCCGGACCGTGCAAGGAAATCGGCGCTGCATTGCCGGATCGGATCGTAGTCCAAGTCATTCCGACGCGATCGTGTTTTGCAAGATAGCTGGAGGCCTGTAGCAGAGGATCAATCACCCAACGGTCCAGTATTGTATCGAGGTGGCCGCGGTCGAAAGCCCAGCGATAGAGCCATAACTGGACTCGCTCCGGGAGCAGTTCCTCGATTTGTTTGCCGGTCGGCGAGACCTCGCCTCCAATCGCCGAGTGCATTTGGTGGTAATCGTGAAGCATCGATGGCGCACGCAGAAACTGCATCGTACGAACGGTAGCGTTTCCCAAAATATGCGCTACCACGAGCCATTTCCATCCGAGTCCGATCTCGATAAACACCACGCCGACTTGCGTCAAAGTGGCATAGGCAAGCGACGTCTTGGCGTCCGCACTGGCACGTCCAACAACGGTGCCGTGAATCGCCGTAGCCAGACCAATCAGTATCACCAAAGCAGAGGCCAGCGCCGACCTTGCAAGCAGCGGTTGCACTCGCAGCAGAAGGTATGCGCCCGCATGGATGGAGATCGCTCCGTAGAAAATTGCGCTCGATGGCGTCGGCCCCTCCATAGCCCGCGGCAGCCATCCCGAAAAAGGAATCTGCGCGGCCTTCCCGGCCGCCGCCAGCAGCAGAAGAAGACACACGATCACCGCCTGTGTACCCATCAGAGTTGGGAAACCGCGATCAAACGACGCCGTTCCGGCCCAGTGGTGCATGGCGAACACGCCCACGAACAACCCAATGTCACAGGCGCGATATATGCCAAACACGCGAAGCCCATTTTCCACAGGAGCTGGCCTGAGTTGAAAAAAGCCGATCAGCAAGACCGAAGTGATCCCCACCACTTCCCATCCCGCGGCGAGCAGGTCAAACGAACCCGCGGCGAACGCGAGTAAGGATCCGAACGCGAACAGGTGCAACAAAAGGAAAAATCTCAAGAATCCCAGCTCGCGATGAAGGTAGGTCGCCGAGAACTGCGCGATGAGTCCCGATAGCACGACCGTCAGCGCCAGGAAAGGCAACGAAAGCCGATCCGCCATCAGCACCAGCGGAAAATGGTAGTCTCCGACGGCAAACCAGTTGCCGAACGTGACCGTAACGATTGACCCAGACGCGACGCTCCAGACGAGTGACGCAATTCCAACGGTGCAAGCAGCGAACGTCAAGCCAGTAACGCACGAAAGGAAGCGTTCACCCGGGGTCCAACCAAGCAGCCACAGCAACGCAAATACGGCAAACACCACACCCGGAGCCAGCACCACAAAAATCAGAATGGCTTGCGAAAGACTCATGTCGCGCTATCTCCGGCCGGCGTTTGAGGCGGTTGAATCCAAGCCATCGGAAGATGTTGAAGCTTGCCGGCGAACCATTCATGCGACGAGAGCGCTACGGGCAGGCGCTCCAACGCCTCATGGAACTCCTCATATCCGCTGTCTCTCCGCACGTGGACGCTTCCCGAGACCGGATCGATCGTCGCGAGTCGAATCCAACGATTCTCGACGAGTTGCTTCAGCGAAGCGCTCGCATTGATCGCCTTGTCGAGCCTGTTTGGGGTCGTCTCGATTACAAAGAGAATTCGCACAGGCTCGTGGATTTCAACCATCTGCCATGGCAACCCAGTGCGCAGATCACTTGCGTGGCCATCCATTACCCCAACCAGGCCCGTCACATTGTGCGGAAGTTTTGTCCCGCATCCGTACCTGTCGTTATCAACAAACGAAAAGTAGTATTCAAGACTGATCCCCGCGCAGACTGGCACGGCCGCGGCCAGCAGCTCCGAGAGGCTGTGATCGTCGTGATCTTGGCTGGCATCGTAGGAGACAAGAAAGACCCGACGATCGAGAAACAGTCCTCGCGTCAAGCTGCGTCGCCCTATGATGCAGACCGAATTCGTGCAATGCCCATACTCGGGCCGCGGTTGCGCGAGATGTTCGCTGCGCTCCTCTACGTGGCGAAGTGACTGGGCTGCATCCTCGTCCGGGTGGGACGATTCGAATCGTCGGGCACGTTCCAGTGCGTTTTGCGCTCTGGCTTGATCCAGAGAGTTGCGAATCGACTCCAAGTCTGGCTGATGGGTGGCCGGAACTACATCGAGATCGAAAAGTTCCACGTCATCACTACAGGTGTCGTGGTAGCCGCCGATAAACCAGGTATCCTCAGGAATGTCGATGCCTTCGTCCCGCAGGCGCTCGCGGACTTCCGGCCGGTTGGCCATTGCTGCAAAAAGCCGTGCGTTTGGACCGCCGCGACGTCCTCCACAGGCTCCGCAGTCGTGGGCTGACTCGTGCGGATTGTTAAGGCTGCTCGATCCATGACCCAGGATCACCACTACGCGAGCGAATCCGCGCGCGATACCAGCCGGGCGAAACACACTGGCGACGCGTTCAGTCTTTTCCTGCGGAGCGAACCCCGTCAATAAACCTGCCACCACGCTTT
>Ga0207106_1102_pt1 | contig 15257 bp, 13 predicted proteins | sample Alteio_BWMinHeat_78_FD_153535 | JGI IMG/M metagenome (GOLD analysis project Ga0207106, IMG submission 153535) | Enriched cells from forest soil in Barre Woods Harvard Forest LTER site, Petersham, Massachusetts, United States -... | ecosystem: Environmental > Terrestrial > Soil > Temperate forest >...
TCTTCTCATAATTCTGATTTCATTTATAGTCTATAAATTTTGTAGACTAATTGGGTCTAAAAAAATCTCACAGCTAACCGGAGATAAAATTTTTATTTAATTAATATTTTACAAATAACTATTCACAGGCGGCCCGTTCACTATTTCAATACTTGCGAAATGGCATTCCAAAAAGTATTGCAACTGGTTAAAATAACAAGAAGTCCAACAGCAATGAACATTGCTTTTATTGGAACCTTGCCCACTAATCTTGCAGCGATCGGGGCAGCAATTAATCCGCCAACGATTAATCCTGCTACATCTATTATTGGAATACTTTTCAAAAGAATAAAAAAAGTAATTGAACTCACAAAGACTACAAAAAATTCCGCAAGACAAACTGAACCGATCACATATCGCGGGCTTCTTCTTTTTGACATTAAGGTACTTGTTACCAATGTTCCCCAACCTCCGCCTGCGAAGGAATCCATAAAACCACCAACTGATGCAAGCCAGCCTGCTCCTTTCACTTTTGAATGATATTTTGTTTTTGCAAATGCTTTTCGCATGATAAAATATCCGAGGTACAATGTATACAACGAAAGAGGAAGTCGTACCCACAAGGAAAATTTCTGCGCATAAAAAGCAAGGAAAGCCCCGATCACAGCTCCTATTATTCCCGGTACGACCAATGTCTTAAATAATTTTTTATTGATGTTACCAAAGCGATGATGACTATAGCCTGAAACACCACTTGAAAAAACCCGGGCCGAGTGCACGCGACTACTTACTATTGCCGGGTTCACTCCTATGGCTAATAAAAAAGTAGTAGATATCGTACCGTACCCCATGCCCAACGAGCCATCTACCATTTGAGCAATAAAACCAGTAAACAACATCATCAAAAATGTCCTGGTTTCTGTCAATTTCGAAGCTGATTGTATGTTAACCAATATTCTGTCGAAAGGAATATAGGATAGAATAGTATGACCAATGATCATAAAGCAAAAAGCAAACAAACACCACTTCACGATCTTTTGCCATCTTTTTTGCTCAGGCTTGTTTATGTCTTCAAGAGATATTTGTTTTGATACAAGCATTTTTGTGAGATCATTCAGCTGCTTTACTTTTTCTTCAAAATTTCCATCCATTCTTTGCCGGATAGTGCTCAAATCCTGTAAAACGTTTTCCATTTCATAAGGTATCATATCATTGATAACTTCTTTGATACGTTTAGCGATCGTTGGAGAAAGGCCATTCGTAGAAATGGCTATTTTTAAACTTCCTTTTTGAACAATGCTGCCAAGGTAGAAATCACAGAGGTCAGGAGTATCTGCAACATTTACTATGATCCCCTTTTCTTTTGCCGTAGCCTTGATCCATTCATGCAATTCACGATCCTTTGTAGCAAGAATAACAATGTCTTTGTTATCAAGATCGGATTCCCTGAAAGATCGTTGAATGATCCTGCATGAAGGATGCTTTGCGATCAGTCCTCTTATTTCATTTTTTACTTCGGGTGCAATAACTGTGATCTTTGCATCCGGCGAATTCGAAACTAATGATTGCAATTTTTCAAGACCGACATTACCAGCTCCAACAACAAGAGTTTCCAATTGATCTAATTTTAAAAAAATCGGATACAATTGATTCTTCCGCTCATGAATCAATCCAGGCAATTCTTGTATTTCACTCAATTTTTCTTTCATTCGATCGAATCTATCTGTCCAATCCTGCTCATAAAAATCTAAGGAGATGTAAAAATATGTAATCTCTACTAAATTTGTAGACTAATAAAATATTTTTTTTCATTTTTGCCTGCCAGGATCCTTGCTAACATTTGTTCATTATGATTTTTTTTGACCAATCAACATTTCATGCTACTTTTATAGTCCACTAAACAAGTAGGGTAATCATCAATTGATTAATTAGCCTATTAAAACGACAGATCATGCAGAGTTTCCGCACTGAATTAGAAAATCCCATTGTTGAGAGAGATATCCTTGAACTGGAAAGCAAAATTCATGAATTCCATGAAGGAAAAATTGCTGAAGAAAAGTTCCGTAGCCTGCGTTTAGCACGTGGCGTGTATGGCCAACGACAGCCGGGCGTGCAAATGGTTCGCATCAAATTACCGTATGGTAAAATGACATTGGCGCAATGGAAACGCATCGCTGATGTGTCAGATGAATTTGCAACCGGCAATCTTCATCTTACGACAAGACAGGATATCCAGATACATTTTGTTAGTCTTGACAGGACTCCTGAGCTATGGGCATTACTTGAACAGGACAGCATAACCATCCGCGAGGCTTGTGGTAACACAGTAAGAAATGTAACTGCTTCTGACCAGGCAGGCATTGACCCTGATGAACCATTTGACGTAACACCATATGCTCATGGCGTATTTGAATTTTTCCTCAGAAAGCCTGTATGCCAGGATATGGGAAGAAAATTCAAGATCGCTTTTTCAAGCAGTGAAAAAGACACTGCTCTTATATTCATGCATGATCTTGGTGCAATCCCGCGTATTCGTGAAGTTGATGGAAAAAAGAAGCGGGGATTTAAGGTGATGATCGGTGGCGGATTAGGAGCGCAGCCCTTTTTAGCAATAACCACTCATGAGTTTCTCGAAGAAGATTTATTGATACCATATATAGAAAGCGTACTTCGTGTTTTTGACCGCTATGGCGAACGTGCAAGCCGTCATAAAGCGAGGATAAAGTTTTTGATCCAAAAAATAGGAATAGACGCATTCAACGAATTAGTGGAAGAGGAACAAAAAGCGTTGACCTGTCAACGCTATCAAATCGATACAAACCGTTTGGAAAATCCTTCCTTACCATCTTATACCTTACCTGTTGAAAAAGTCGAAATAAAGAATCCACTAAATTTTGAAATTTGGAAGAAAACAAATGTGTATGCTCAGAAACAAGATGGATTTCTTGCAGTCTATGTAAGAGTATTGAATGGAAATATTGGTTCTGACAGCAGTCGCAGATTAATTGAAAAACTTAAGTCCGTGATTGCAGACGACGTACGGATTACGATCAACCAGGGTTTGCAATTTCGCTTTGTGAGAGCGGAACATCTTGAATATATCTATAGCATGTTAGAGCAGGAAGGACTTGCCTCGGCGGGATTTGGAAGTGTCGCTGATATCACTGCTTGCCCAGGGACGGATACTTGTAATCTTGGAATTTCAAATAGCACCAGCATTAGTAAAGTTTTATCGGAAGTCATCGAAGAAGAGTATCCAGAATTTTTGTACAATAAAGATATCGCTATCAAGATCAGTGGTTGCATGAATTCCTGCGGGCAACATGGGATGGCTTCGATCGGTTTTCATGGAAGCTCAATGAAAGCAAAAGGACAGGTATTGCCTGCTTTGCAAGTATTGATTGGCGGTGGTGTAATGGGCAGCGGGAATGGCAGGATTGCTGATAAAGTGATCAAGGTTCCAAGCAAACGCGGACCTGATGTACTTCGCTATTTGCTGAACGATTATAAAGCTAACCGGCAAGATGAAGAAACTTATCTTCAGTATACAAAAAGGGTAGGCGAAAAATATTTTTATGAATTATTAAAGCCGCTTGCTTCCCTTGAAACGCTTCTCGCTGAAGATTATATTGACTGGGGAGAAAAAGAAAAATATGCTACAGCGATCGGCGTAGGTGAGTGTGCTGGTGTAATGATCGACCTTGTGGCCACACTTATCATGGAAGCTGACGAAAAGTTAGAATGGAGCCAGGAATGCCTTGATAAAAAAGCTTATGCGGATGGAATTTATAATGCATACTCTGCATTCATACATTCGGCCAAAGCATTATTGTTGCAGCAGGGAGTACAGTGTAATACCCAGACAGGCATTCTAAAAGATTTTGATCTTCATTTCACTCAAAATGGTTTATATAGTGAATCAAATAGTTTTAAAGAAACAGTTTTGCAAATGAATGAAGCGGAACCTTCTGAAGAATTTGCAATTAGTTATTTGAACAAAGCAAAAGACTTTGTTACATTTTCAAAAAAATATCGTCAGCGAATCGTTTTGGCCGGGAAAGAAATAGTATAAAAGCCCAGTAAAAATTACATGGCAAAAACTTTCTTTATAGTTGTTCAAGACTATAATAAAGAATAAGGATCGGAATAAGAAATTAACTTGACCGTGCAAATCGTATCAAATGTGAATAAACGGGCGCTTTCGCTTCGGGTTTTAATGCAGGAAACTTTCTCAAAGAAGATTGACCACCATTGTAAAGTTGTTCTATTTTTTTTGTTTCGTTTTGAGCTAATGAAAAAGTGATCAATACCATAACAAATAAAATAACAACAAAATTCCTTTCGGTAAAAATTCCTTTCATAACTAAGAAATTAATTGAATGCAATATAATTGATAAATTTTAAATTCGGCAACAGGATAATTACGTTCTATTCAGCTGGTCAATGTATGTTAATATCTCTGTTTTCCCTTCCTTTGTCAGAGCCGAACTTATAAAAAAAACAGGTGGTTTTTCCCAATCTTTTTGCAAAGATTCCATAAATGAGTTCACATTTCTTTCGGTAGCTTTTGGTTTATTTTTATCGGCTTTTGTAAACACGATTGCAAAAGGGGTCCGCCATTCTCCTAATTTATTTATAAAATCAAGATCAATTTTTTGAGGGCTGTGCCTGCTGTCAATAAGTACAAAAAGATTTACAAGATTTTTTCTTTTCCGAATATAATTTTCTATCATTTGTTCCCATCGCCGGCGATCTCTCTGGGAGACTTTAGCAAATCCGTAGCCGGGCAGATCAACAAGATATTCCTGGACCGGCGTCTTAGTTTTTATCGGGCTTATACATTTTATTTCGAAATGATTTATCAATTGTGTTTTGCCCGGAGTAGCAGATATTTTTGCGAGCTTACTGTTATCACACAACATATTTATCAATGAGGATTTTCCCACATTGCTACGCCCGATGAAAGCGATTTCAGGTCTGTCGGGCTCAGGACATTGATCAAATGAAGGGCTACTGATCAGATATTTTGCTTCGATGATCTGCATTCTATTCAACGAAAGGCGCAAAGGTAATGCAACGCCGGAATGATAAAAGCTGAAAAGAAATATTCAGTACAGGAATGCGATCCTTCGATAATGCTGATACCTGTCGGGACAAGAAAAACCGCAAGTGTCCGGTAAAATAAAATATTCCGTAACAAAAAACTTCAACTCATTACTCATCATTCATCACTCATATCCAAATCTTATCTTCGCAAGTCATGGCAAATAGTTTACCTCACGATACTATCACACCTTTTGACGATCCAAAAAAAACAAAAAAAGAACAAATAGCCGAGATGTTTGACAACATTGCCGGGTGTTACGATCGTTTAAATCGTGTACTGTCTGCGGGCATTGATGTAAACTGGAGAAAGAAGGCAATAAACCATTTACAGGAAGATAAGCCGGAACTAATTTTGGACGTAGCTACAGGCACTGGTGATATGGCTATTATGGCCTGTGAATTATTAAAGCCTCAAAAAATAGTAGGCATTGATATTTCGGAGCAAATGCTGGAGCTTGGAAGAAAGAAGGTTGAAAAAGAAGGACTTGCTTCAATTATTGACTTACAAAGTGGTGATAGTGAGACAATAAAATTTGCCGAAAATTCGTTTGATGCGGTGATGGTGGCATTTGGAGTAAGAAATTTTGAAAAACTGGAAAATGGTCTGAAAGAAATGCTCCGTGTATTAAGGCCGGGCGGTAAATTGGTGGTGCTTGAGTTTTCACGACCCCGTATCAAAATTTTTCGCAGCCTGTACAATTTATACATGGGTATCGTAGCTCCTGAAGTTGCCCGGTGGTTTTCCCAAAACAAAAAGGCTTACCAATATCTTAATCAATCGGCCAAATTGTTTCCGGAACGGCAGGCTTTTGTTGATATTTTAACAAATAGCGGTTATTCCAATACTTCTTTTAAACCCTTAAGCGCAGGAATATGTTGCATATATATTGGACAAAAGTTCGCAAGCTGAATATTGGTGCTATATCCTTATTTGTTTTTTTATTAATCGGTTCAAAAACATTTACCCAGGAAAGGGAGCTTTATCAAACTGATCACGACTCCAAACCTTATTATTTTGGTATTACACTGGGTGCAAACGTTGCCAATTTTCACATTGAACATCATCCCCGTTTTTTTACAATATGACAGTGTGTATACTGTTAACCCGCAATACACCGCAGGATTTGAACTTGGACTATTGGCAACTGCCCGGTTAACCAATCGTTTTGAACTTCGTTTCAATCCCCAATTATTATTTACCGACCGCAGTTTAATATACAGGCTTAAATACCAGGATCCTTTCGAGCAAACTGATACGGTAACAAAAAGAATAGAATCCATTATAACAACCTTTCCCCTGCAGATAAAATTTTTCTCCGATCGGATCGGTAATTTCCGCGTATATATGCTGGCCGGCATAAAAGGTGATATTGATCTCGCCAGTAATGCCCGCGCAAAAAGAGCAGATGAGCTTGTCAAGATCCAGAAATATGATTACGGATATGAAGCCGGCATTGGTTTTAATTTTTATTTTCCGAGTTTTATTTTTTCGCCGGAAATAAAGATCAGCAACGGTCTTAAAAATATTCACAGTCGCGACGAGAATTTAAAATACTCTAATGTACTTGACCGCATCTCTTCAAGAATGATCGTTTTTTGTATTCATTTGGAAGGATGATCGCACAGCCAGCCCTGCCATTCTTATCACTGCAGGAACCCATCACTGATTGTCACTCCGAAGGAGTCTATACGCCATTCGATTCATTTTACACAATGTCTGCGTATAGACGCCTGCGGCGTGACAAGCACTAATGTTGAACAATACTCTCTGTTTTGAGGAGGGCTCTATAGTGATGAAAAGAGTCTGTAATTCTACCGAGCGACTTCAGAAATTTTCAATCTGAAATAAGTTTTTCCCTCCTTCTTAAAATTTTCAAGGCTTACAGAGCATTTAGAAAACTGTTGAGCAAGTGAATCCTTTTTGTTGTTGAACACATCCTGAACATCTAAGGCAAATTTATCCTGGGTTGTTTTGTGACTGAATAAAAGACTTCCGGCTGCAATTGCCTTTGCCTGATCTGCTTTTGAAATAAAATCAAGCAAAAAACTTTTTACCAGGTCCCTTGAAAAGTCAGCCGTACTCTCTTCTTCCATCCATTCCCTGTCTATTTCAAGAGTGGCTTCGTGAATGATCGTTGAAATGGTATCTGTATAAATGTAAATAGTGATGTAATCCTGGAAACCTCCCGTTTTTATTTCTCTTAGCTCACCATTTTTATATGGAGTTCTTTTAATTTCAGAAGTGCGAAAAAAGTCTGCAAAATCACTATGCAGGTAGTTTTTGTAAGTATCACCAACCTGTGCAAATCCAGTCGAAGGCAACAGAAATAAAATAGGGATCAAAAATTTCATAGGTCTTTTAAAATTAAAAAGTCAAAATTCAAAAATTCTCCTTGCAGCATTTAATCTTAATCCTACAGAGATAACAGTTGTTTTTGTTGAAGTAGATGTAGCAGCTACATCATATTTTCTGTAAAATGCTGAAAGATCTATAAACAGGTTTTGCCTCAATTCATACGATAACAAAAAAGAAGCGATAAAAGTCTTTGCCTGGTAAAGATCCTCTCCTATGTGAAATCCATAATCCCTGTTGCGAAACGTATACGGTAAAAAAATATTACTCCCATAGCTCACAGTATTTGAAGAATCAATTCCCTGCTTCCAATAAAAAAGTTTACCCTCCAGCAACCATTTAGGCGCAGGCTGATAGCGGGCAATGCCAATAAATTCCTGGAAATTAGCTCCCAACGGGTGTGCCAGGGGTTGATTGTAATGCGTATAGCTCGTAACCGAATCACTATGGGTGTAGGTGAAGGGACGAACACGGTTGCTTTCCAATTGCAGGTCAAGATTTTTTATGCTAAAGGCATCAATATATTTTACCCCGGCCTGTATACCCCATTTATTCACCCAGGAGCCACGGTTTTCTTTTATTTCAGAAAGCACAAATTCATCCAGCAATAATTGTCCGTACAGTTGCACAGTATGCCTGATGTTTGCTTTCACATCAACCCCGGCTTTGGATTTATCAGGGCTTCCATTCTGTTGTTCAATAGAACGATAAAAAATAACCGGGTTCAGGTAACCAAATTCAAAATGGTCTGGCCTTCCGAAAGTGATGGCTTCAAACAAACCTATATTTACAGATCGTGTCACATCCACATCAAGATGGTGAATGACGTTATATTTTTTTCTGAGAAGACGATCAGGACCTCTGGGCTCTGTTGCATTCAACTCCATAAAAAGATTCTCATAATTGATTCTCCAGATTCTTGTAATCAGTTTCAGGAATAAATAATTGCTTGAAAAATCGCTCAGGAATAAACTTCGGTACCCATTGCCGATAAAATTTTTATCGTAACCAAATTGTACACCAATATATTTCGCCACTGCAAAAGTGAAGTAACCGTGAGCATCAAAATAATCATAGCCGGTTGTCTTAAATGATTTGTAGTAGCCGTTATTGGGTACGGCTTTATATTTATCAACCCATTGCTGCACGTACAGAGGATCACGTTCCTGGTTATCGGCTACATAGGAATCAAACCCGATCTTGTTTGCGATTCTTCCCCTTACCCTTACACCTCTTACGTTTAGAAAAAGAGCCTCATTATTATTTTTTTCTTTGGACAATTGAAATTGCAGAACGGGATTGACAGCAAGGTCAAAATCTTTTACATGAGTTTCATACAAAGTACCCGGTGTTTTGTAAAAATTTCCCCAGATAGGTTTTTTGCTTTGATAATCGAGCAGCTCGTCTTTTACCCATTCAAGATTATTGGTTAAGAACGTGTGATAATTATACAGATCAACTTTCGATTGACTAATAATATCATCCAACGAGCTATCCATCAGTTTTTGTGTCAAAGCCTCCCGACTGAACGGTTTGGTCTTCGAAAAATTGAGGATCGAATCTTTTTGAGCTTTTATTTCAAGTCTTTCAATTAAGACATTCTCTTCAGACCCCAAGGGCAGATAGGTTGTTTGCGAAAATGCTGTTACCGGGAAGAAAAAAAAGAAGAACAGGAATAATTTCATAAGCCCCTTTAAAAATTTGGGGTCTGATTGTTTAATTTGCATGCAAAGGGTTTGGTTATTACGGTGAAACAAGTTATGCAAAATTACCTGATTAAAAATATATCTATTGTAAATGAAGGTCGAATTCAGCATGGTGATGTGCTCATCAGAAACGGAAGAATTGAAAAGATATTCCCACAGATCACACAGATTAACACAGATGTAAAAGAGATCAATGGGGAAGGAAAATTCTTATTCCCCGGTGCAATTGATGACCAGGTTCATTTCCGTGAGCCGGGACTTACTCATAAAGCAACCATTTATACGGAATCAAAAGCTGCGGTTGCGGGCGGTGTTACCAGTTTTATGGAAATGCCCAATACCATTCCACCTGCATTCACACAGGAGTTGCTTGAAGAAAAATACCGGATCGCTTCACAAACTTCACTGGCTAATTATTCTTTTTACATGGGTACATCCAATGACAATGCTGATGAAGTTTTAAAAACAAACAAAAAGAAAAGTGAAGTTTGCGGTATAAAGATCTTTATGGGTTCATCAACCGGGAATTTACTGGTTGATAATCCATCTACTCTTGACAGGATTTTTTCTGAGAGTGAATTACTCATTGCCACACATTGCGAAGATGAACGGATCATTAAACAAAATCTTGAAAAACTAAAAGCAGAGAAAAAAGAATTAACAGCCGCCGATCATCCGCTTATTCGTAATGACGAAGCTTGTTATGAATCATCATTGAAAGCGATTGGGATCACAAAAAAATACGACACACGTTTACACATTCTTCATATTTCTACAGAAAAAGAACTGCAGCTCTTCAGTAATATGATGCCTTTAAAAGAAAAAAGGATCACTGCCGAAGTTTGTGTGCATCATCTTCATTTTACAAGTAATGATTATGAGAGATTAGGCAACCAGATCAAATGCAACCCTGCCATCAAAGCCCCAAATAATAAAGAAGCACTTTGGAAAGCTTTGCTCGATGATCAATTAGACGTCATTGCTACCGACCATGCACCGCATACATGGCAGGAAAAATACCTCACCCCCAACCCCTCTCCACAAGTGGAGAGGGGAGATAAGTCTCCCTATGAAAAAGCACATGCAGGTCTGCCGCTCGTCCAACATTCTTTATTGCTCATGCTTTATTATCATAAACAAGGGAAAATCTCCCTGGAAAAAATCGCAGAAAAAATGAGTCACGCTGTTGCTGATTGTTTTCAAATCAGCCAGCGTGGTTATATCCGGGAAGGTTATCATGCCGATCTTATTATTGTTGACTTAAATAAATCTGTCAATGTTTCCAAAGAAAATATTTTGTATAAATGTGGCTGGAGTCCTTTAGAAAATATGGAATTTCCTGCGTCCATCACTCATACATTTGTAAATGGAAATTTAGTGTACGAAGAAGGGAAATGGGATGAATCTCAAAAAGGAATAAGATTATTATTTCATAGATAAAGATTAAATAAACCCCAAATAACAAATCAAAATTCCAAATAAATCAGAAATTGGAAAGTCAAAATAAAAAATATGATCCGGAGGAGAGAATAGGAGTCTTTGCCGAAAGAATAAAGAATTTTTGTTTGAAAATGAAAGAAAAGCGTTAAGACAAGAAGCAAAAGAATTTATTTTAATTTTCATAACAATTCTCAAGAACCGGGAAAGCCACTAAATTTTTATTTAACCTTTATTTGATGCTTGAAATTTGAATTTTGGAATTTCCCATGGAAATCGATAGAACCACATTCAGCGATATATCCATCTTTCATCCGGAAGAAGAGTTTTCTATTTTCCATAAATTGAATTTTACGAAAACCACCGGGGGTAAGGAATGGCTACGCCGGTTTTTTTCTGAACCTCACCCCGATATAAAAAGAATTACCGGCACACAAAAGATCATCAAAACACTTCTTGCACATGTGGATGACTGGCCTTCAGAGATCAGTAACGGGACCATTCTCGTCATGGATAAATTTTTAGATTATAGTCTTGACCCCATTTCCGATAATCAAAATCCTGTCAACAACCTTAGTTACAAATGGTTTCATCGAGAAGATTATGGTATGGTGAAATATTCTGTCAGGCATTTTGCTGATTTTTACCGGGGCATAAAAAGATTAGCCGAACAGTTCTATGAACCTGCTGATCTTCCCACCTCCTTCAAATTATATATCGAAAGGATCTTACAACTTTTAAAAGAAACTCCGCTTAAGAGATTATCTGAAACAAAGAAAGCCGAGCCTCTTACTCTTTCGCAAAATCTATATTTTGGTTTCCATCTTCGTGGCCATTATAAAACTGATACGCTGGAATTGATAGAGATCTTTTATCGCCTGGATGCATGGTACTCGATGGCAATGGCAGTAAAAACTTTCAATCTATGTTTTCCGGAATTTGTGGAGACAGAGCAACCGGTTATCGATGCAAAGGGACTTTATCATTTGCTTTTACAAAATGCAATGCCTTACGATATTGAAATGAATCCTGAACATAATTTTCTTTTTCTAACGGGGGCAAATATGGCAGGCAAAAGCACATTCATTAAGTCGGTTGGCTCTGCAGTTTTTTTAGCCCATCTTGGCATGGGTGTGCCGGCGCAGGAAATGAAATTGACTTTGTTTGATGGACTGCTTACCAACATTAACGTTGTCGACAATATTGCAAAAGGAGAAAGTTTTTTCTTCAACGAAGTACAACGTATAAAAACCACCATTCAAAAGATCAACAATGGCAGAAAATGGCTGGTGCTGATCGATGAATTATTCAAGGGAACCAATGTACAGGACGCCATGAAATGTTCTTCTGCCGTTATTAAAGGCCTGATAAAAATTAAAAACTCATTGTTTATTCTATCCACACATCTCTATGAAATTGGTGAAGAATTAAAAGTATATCCCAATATTTCTTTCAAATATTTCGAAACAAAGGTCATCGGCGACCAGCTTGCGTTTAGTTATCAGTTAAAAGATGGGATTAGCAATGATCGATTCGGTTATTTGATATTGAAAAAAGAAAAAGTAGTGGATATGCTGGATAAGTTGTAGAACCACGATTTTTGGGATTAAATTGGATTTTAAGGAAATAAAAAAAGTATGATGTTCCGGTTTGTTTTTGCAATAGTTTTTATTTGCCTGGCTATTCTTGCCAGAGCACAAGGTGATATTGATATACAACACTATGAATTCAACATAACATTGAATGACAAAAATGATACGATCATCGGAGCAGCTGAAATAAAGGTGAAATTTTTACACCCCGTAAAATCATTTCCTGTTGATCTTGTATTACAAAATGAAAAAGGCAAAGGAATGATTGTGGATCAAATTACCGTAAATGATGTTTTGAGTGAAAATTTTTCAAAGCAACGGGAAAAACTTATCATCAACTTACCCCAATCACAACAAACAGATAGTGCGATCGTATCTATTCTTTACCATGGAGTTCCTGCTGACGGTCTTATCATTTCCAAAAACAAATATGGTGACAGAACATTTTTTGCAGATAACTGGCCCAATCGTGCACACAACTGGATCCCCTGTAAAGACGATCCCGATGATAAAGCAAGTTTCGAATTTATTGTCTATGCACCTTCGGAATATCAAGTTGTTTCAAACGGTAAATTAGCAGAAGAAAAAATTATGGCTGGCAATAAAAAAGTCACTCATTGGGTCGAAGATGTTTCTCTTTCAACAAAAGTGATGGTGATCGGCGTCGCAAAATTTGCGGTAAACCAATTTGCTGACAGTCCGCCAAACATTCCGGTTTCCGCCTGGACATATCCGCAGGATAGCGTTACAGGTTTTAGAAATTATTCAGTAGCGCCTGCCATTTTGAAATTTTATTCCGATTATATCGGCGCCTATCCTTATAACAAACTGGCAAATGTTCAATCGAAAACGATCTTCGGTGGTATGGAAAATGCCAGCGCGATTTTTTATTATGAAGAATCCGCCGAAGAAAATAAATCAATGGAAGATCTGCTGGCGCACGAAATTGCCCACCAGTGGTTCGGTGATATGGCTTCAGAAAAAAGTTTTTCGCATTTGTGGCTTAGTGAAGGCTTTGCTACTTACATGACGGATATTTATCTCGAATCGAAATACGGAACCGATAGCATGAACAGGAGACTAAGGGATGAAAGAAAAACAGCGATTGATTTTGCCAGGCATTCCAACAGGCCGGTTGTTGATTCTTTATCGTTTTTAATGAATCTCCTGAATGCAAACAGCTATCAAAAAGGAGGCTGGATACTGCATATGTTGCGAAGAGAAATGGGCGATACCCTTTTTCGAAAATTTATCCGCACTTATTATGATCGCTATAAAGGAACAAATGCGGATACGGATGATCTTGAGAAAATAGCTGAGGAAGTTTCGAAAAAAGACTTACATCAATTTTTCAAGCAATGGTTATACACGCCGGGCATTCCGCAATTGAACATACGATGGCTGTATAATGAAAAAGATAAAACCGTTGCAATCACAATCGAGCAGGTACAAAAACAAATGGCTTTCGGATTTCCATTGCAAATAAAATCAGAAGGCGATAAATCAGAAATTTTTACTTTGAACATAACAAGACGCATAGAAACTTTTTCAATACCTGCCAGCTCAACTATAAGGCACATTTCTGCCGATCCAAACACTGCATTATTATTTGATTCGAGAATAGAGAAAATAAATCCGTGAAATCCCGTTTTTTAACGTGCCCGTTCAGTAAATTAATCCTTACATTCAATCCGTGCTAGTTAAAACCTTTGGTAGCGCTGTCTATGGCGTTGAAGCCTTATCCATAACCGTTGAAGTAAATTGGATGGCCACCAATACAGGCATTGTGTTGGTAGGTTTGCCTGACAATGCCGTGAAAGAAAGTTTGCAAAGAGTGGAAAGTACAATAAAGTCTAATGGTTACCTGATGCCACGTACCCGTGTCGTAGTGAACCTCGCCCCGGCTGATATCAAAAAAAGTGGAACTGCATTCGATCTTCCTATTGCCATTGGTGTTCTTGCTGCCTCTGAACAACTGGAAAATAAACAAGCAATTGAAAAATATGTGATCATGGGTGAACTTAGCCTTGATGGCGAGGTAAGACCTATCAAAGGAGCATTGCCCATTGCAATACATGCAAGGAAAGAAGGCTTTAAGGGTTTGATTCTTCCCAAAGCAAATGAACGTGAAGCCGGAATGGTAAACAATCTCGACGTTTACGGAGTATCACATATCAAAGAAGTAATTGATTTTTTTTGAAAACGAAGAAGAAGGTTTAAAGCCGGTAGTAATAAATACCAGGGAAGAATTTTTTCATTCGCAATCTGAATATGAATTTGATTTCAGTGAAGTAAAAGGACAGGAAAATATTAAACGGGCATTGGAGATTGCCGCAGCAGGCGGGCATAATGCAATTTTGATTGGGCCACCGGGTGCAGGAAAAACAATGCTGGCAAAACGATTGCCCACCATTCTTCCGCCTCTTACTTTGCCGGAAGCACTCGAGACAACAAAAATTCATTCGGTAGCTGGCAAGCTTCCTGAAAATTCAACACTGGTCTCGAAACGACCGTTTCGTTCTCCTCATCATACCATTAGCGATGTGGCGTTGGTTGGCGGTGGTGGCAATCCACAACCCGGCGAAATTTCCCTGGCTCACAATGGTGTTCTTTTTTTAGATGAATTACCTGAATTCAAAAGAACAGTTCTTGAAGTAATGCGTCAACCGATGGAGGAAAGAAGAGTGACCATTTCAAGAGCGAAGATCGCCATTGATTTTCCGGCTTCGTTTATGTTGATCGCTTCTATGAATCCATGTCCCTGCGGTTACTATAATCACCCGGAAAAAGAATGTACCTGCCCTCCCGGCGCGGTTCAAAAATATCTCAATAAAATTTCGGGTCCATTGCTTGATCGCATCGATCTGCATGTAGAAGTTACCCCGGTTGCTTTTAGTGAACTTTCATCGGTAAAACCGCAGGAAAATTCTTCCTTAATTCGCGAACGTGTGATCAAAGCAAGAGAAGTGCAGGCCGAACGCTACAAACAAAACCCCGGAATTTATTGTAATGCACAAATGAGCAGTAAGATGCTGAAAGAAATTTGTGTTCTCAATACAGTTGGACAAAATCTTTTAAAAACAG